>Gold_p2__coassemble_105_pt1 | contig 186947 bp, 155 predicted proteins | sample Gold_p2__metabat2_low_PE_010 | metagenome-assembled genome bin Gold_p2 | reverse complement strand
TACACGGTAAATCCACGAATTTACATTCGCGGAGGTCACTTCATATTGTCTATAAATCAGTTGTTATTTACAGTTTAATCTTAAGCGTTGTAACCTTTTCATCTGGACTGTTTACCTCGTACCTTTTTTCAACTCCGACAGGAGCAAGCATAGTTCTTATAAATGTATTTATTTTTGCATTACACTTTATCGTGGGAAAACTTGGATTGATAAAATGAAAATGATAATTTTTTTGTTTTTGCTTTTACTGTTTCAATGCGTACAGGCAAAAGAAATAGTGATTGGAGACAAGTACTTTATAACAACCATTAATGATATCTACCTAAATCTTGATGAATACAGAGAAATTACTGTTACATTTGAAGGTAATCTTGAAAGAGGAACTTTTGATGATCCTGATTTTGATCAGAAAAAAGAATTTGCCTTTGTCTACAGGTATGGACCAGGTTGCTGTTTTAATGATGTATTAGCAGGAATGTACCTTGACTACGATGGTTACATTCCAAAAGATAATTCATGGGTTAGAGTCAGTGGAAAACCTTATTATTTCGATCATAACGGATTCTCTGAACTATTTTTAAAAGTAGACAAACTGACTGTTTTAAGTAAAAGAGGAAAAATCAAAGTTAAGGATTAGATGGCAGTTGTAAAATAAGGATCATTTAATCATAAAAATGCCAGCGAGAGCTGGCATTTTTCAAAAGAGAAGAATTCAGCTCCTGTTAACCGTGAACTTCTTCTTGAGCCTGACGTAATAACTCGTTTAGGCCAACCTTTGATAAGGTCTTCTCATCAACGCGCTTAACGATGATAGCAGCATACAGTGAGTACTTACCATCCTTTGAAGGTAAGTTACCTGCAACTACTACTGAATGAGGAGGAATTCTACCGTATGAAATCTCACCTGTGGTTCTGTCATAAATTCTTGTGGATTTACCTAAGAATACGCCCATTGAAATAACTGAGCCTTCACCTACGATAACACCTTCTACAACCTCAGATCTTGCACCGATAAAGCAGTTATCCTCGATAATGGTAGGACCTGCCTGAACTGGCTCTAGAACACCTCCGATACCAGCACCGCCTGCGATATGAACATTTTTACCTACCTGTGCGCAAGAACCTACAGTAGCCCATGTATCAACCATGGTACCAGAACCGACGTGAGCGCCGATGTTAACGAATGATGGTAATAAAATGGTATTTGGCTCAAGATAAGCACCACGACGAACCACACAACCTGGAACTGCACGAATGCCTTCCTTGGCAAAACGCTCAGCTGTGTATCCTTCAAACTTTAAGTGAACCTTATCGTAGAAAGCGCCACCAGGAACTTCAGTTAAGAAATTGTCTTCAATTCTAAAAGAAAGTAAAACTGCTTTTTTAATCCACTGATTGGTAACCCAGTCACCGTCTTTCTTTTCAGCTACGCGAATTACACCAGCATCTAGAGCTGCTATAACCTCGTCGATAGCTTTTCTTAACTGTGGTGTAACGGTCTTTGAATTGATTGAAGCACGGTTTTCAAAAGCCTCTTCAATAACTGGTTGTAAGTCTAAAACAGACATTTAAATCTCCTATTGGCATTTTCTGCATTTAAGATTCATCAAGAGCTGCTTTTAATGCTGTGGTCAGTTCTTCTTTTCTGATTGAATCTAAAGGTAATCCGTTTTCATCGGTAATTGCAAAATAATCATCTGCACGCTCACCTGTGGTGGTGATTCTAGCTGCACTGATTAGGCAACCTAAATTACCAAGTGTTATGCCGATTTTAGCCAATAGACCTTGCCTGTCAAGCGTAGAGATTTCAAGCTTAGTCTGCTTTTCAGAGCCAGAATCTAAGAAAGAAATTGTAGTTGGAAGATCGAAAATTTTACGCCCTGAATTAGATAAAATAAGGCTTTGTGACTTGTCATCAAGACCTGACAAAATTGCTTTTCTCAGACCATTCAGACGGTCATGATCAAGGGGTAGGCCTTTTTTGTTTTGGAACATAATTGTGCATAATGCATGAAAATTGTGCGTTAAAAATATCTGTGCACTAAAAACGTTCAACTGCTTTATCGCCATGGTTTTTACAAGGTTTCCAAAGAATTTTGGAGAGTTGCTTTGATAGTAAACCAAAAGCTCAGTACCCACGTTTGGAGTCTGTGAGAACAGAATTAGAGGCTTATCTGTATGCGAATACCTTAAGATATTACGCGCATGCCAGCTGATGTCCTCGGGCTGATAGTGGATAAAGTACTCGATAGGGAACTGTCTTATGTACTTTAGAATATCATCTTTCTTGCAGTCTTTTGTAAACTCTATTACTTTTTCTTTGCGTTCTAAGGCCTGTTGCTGCATATTAGTCTCAAGGTCTGTCTCTCCTTGAGAAATTGCAATCTTAGTAGACTGATATAGTTGCTTGAAGATATTGTCTTTCCATGAGTTCCAAACGTTATCATTAGTTGCACTAATATCGGCAACAGTTAAGCAGTACAATAAATTTAGATGCTCTTCATCGCCGACAAAGTCAGCAAAATTGTTGATCACCTCAAGATCGGTAATGTCACGTCTTGTAGCAGTTGTACTAAATTGCAGGTGAGAGGCTACAAGCCAGCTGATGATACCTGTTTGGTAATCATTAAAACCATGCAATTTACAGAATAATTCGGCTTCTTTTGAACCTTTTTGAGCATGATTGCCACCACGACCTTTGGCAATATCATGTAGGAGAGCTGCTGTGATTAAAAGTTCAGGCTCAGAGAGCTTTTTAGAGACGATCTTAAAAAGCTGGTAGATTGGATCTTTAGATAAAGCTAAATCGTGAATATTTTTAATTACTCTAATAGAGTGCTCATCGACACTAAATAGATGGAATCTGTCAAACTGAGCCAAACCTTCAATTCTTGCCCACTGAGGCATATAGCTTGAGAGCACACGAGTTTCATGCATTAAAGAGAACAAAAGAGGAGCACTCTCAGTTTTTTGCAGTAATTGTCTGAACTTCTCTCTGCAAACAGGATCGGTAATTAAGTAATCTTTTAAAACTCTGCGACCTTCACGAAGAGCACGCAAGCAGTTAACGTGAATGTTATGGATAATTGGGCGAGAATCGATAGCTAAGAACAAATCTAAGATTTTTCTAGGATCATTTTTGAAAAGTTCATGATCTAAAACATCAATGAAAGTTCCTTTTTGTACAAAAGAGCTGTCGATAAAGACAGGATCAGAGAACTCTTTGCCTACATAACCTTTTACTTTAATTGAAGCTTGCTGAACTAAAATATAGTTTAATTCACGCACTCTGTGGAAGATACGGAAAAGATCACGCATCATTGCCTCAACAGGTGCATTACCCTCATCACCGTAACCTAAGATAGAGGCGACAGTCTTTTGAAAATCTAATCTTAAGATATTAGAGTTAGAGTTGCAGTGAATAGCATAGCGTACATCCCATAAGAATGACTGGCAGGCAAGGTATTCATCGTATTCTGATTTTGTAAGTAATCCTACGGAGCACAAATCGTCACCTTTTGTGGCATGGAAATTTTTAATTGCAAGCCACTGCATGATATGAAGATCACGCAGACCACCAGGATTGTTCTTAACATCAGGCTCTAGTGAATAAACTGTATCTCTAAAGCTGTGGTAGCGTTGCATCTGCTCAGAAATTTTTGCTTCAAAGAATCTCTCATCATCCCAAAATTCGTCGTTATGCAGGGCTGTTAAAAGATGGTTGTAGACATCTTTATTGCCTGCTATAAGGTGAGTTTCTAATAGATTGGTGATAATGGTGATGTCTTCGCGAGAGGCTAAAACAGTTTCTTTTATGGTTCTAACCGAAGTACCTAGATCAAGTTTTAGATCCCATAAAAAAGAAACCAGCTTTTCAATGGCATCTCTTGCATTATCAGGAATTGGATCAAGATTAGATACAATTAAAAGATCAATGTCAGATTCAATGAATTGTTCAGCTCTACCGTAACCACCAACAGCGACGAGGGTAAGGTAATCAAAGTTGTTACCTAAGAAGTGTTCCCAGATCTTTTGTAAAAAGTTATCCAAACTTTGAGTTTCACATTTTAAAAGGTTAGCCACTTTAAAACCTTTTAAGAAACACTCTTTATGGTATTCCTTATAGAGTTTTACAAGTTCTCTTCCCTGTTTGATGTCATAGACATCAAGAGCCGGTGCTTTAAATGGAAAAGCTTCATTTACATCAGCGTTGTTTACCTTTCTTGGAATGGAAATAGACTCAAACATGATGGGTAACTCTTTTTAGATCATACTTTAAGATCTTTTATTAGGTTAAATTAAGCTCAATTTCTTTGAAGTGTTTATTGTAAGCTTAATGGTCATGCTGTAAATAAGGCCTGCCAAAGAATATGGCAGGCATCTCATTACTGTATTTGATAACTCTTCTTTGCACCTTTTATGCATGAAAAATACATATATAGCTCAAAGAAATTAGCCAAAATTAGTGAGTAATGATGCGTGGAAAATCTTCATCCTTACGTAAGGTCAAGACCTCAACTCCGTTAGGAATTACTAATAGAGTATGCTCATACTGAGCTGAAGGCTGCTTGTCAGCAGTAGTTACAGTCCAGCCATCTTTTCTGTTAGTTCTGCACTTATAAGTACCAGCATTGATCATAGGCTCAATGGTAAAGCACATGCCTTCTTGTAAGATTAAGTTTTCATTGTTTCTGTAATGCAATACAGAAGGCTCCTCGTGGAAGCCAATACCGATACCGTGACCGCAGTAATCTCTTACAATTGAAAAGCCTGCTTTATCGGCTACTTTCTGAATAGCGTCGCCGATATCAGCCAAATTTGAACCTGGTCTTACAGTTTTAATTGCCTCATACATTGACTCCTGAGCGCATTTACATAATTGCTCATTTCTAGGAGAAGTATGATTGCCCACAATGTACATTTTTGAGCTGTCACCATGGAACTTGTCTTTTAGTACGGTAACGTCAATATTAACAATGTCGCCTTCTTTTAGCTTGTGAGGACCAGGAATACCGTGGCATACAACCTCATTGATACTGATACAGGTAGCCTTTGGATATCCCTGGTAACCTAAATCAGCACTTTTGGCATTTTCAACATTAACAATGTAATCATTCATAATGTTGTCAAGTTCTTCAGTGGTAACACCTGGAACTACATAAGGCTCGATCATTTCGAGTACTCTTGCAGTAGCAGCGCCTGCAATACGCATTTTTTCAATTTCGCTTGGTGATTTTAAAGTAATGTCCATAAAGTTCATCCTTAGTTAACTAAGGCTTATTATAATGATTTTTTGTAAGTTTCTGACAAATGATGACAGTAATGGCGATTTTTTTTTATTGCTAAGGCAAAATTTTTTAAATAATCCATGTTAGAATAACGTGCCTTTGTGTAGGTACACAGGGGTATTGTGTCTGTCTGATTTAGCATGACGGCACAAAATTTTGTTTTTAAGAAATCGCACACTGTTTAATAACGTTTTGTACTGGGTGCCAGGTTTTGAAGTTAAAACTTGGTTGTACAAGCGAAACAGTGGAGGCACAACCCTAATTTTAGAGGATATTATTTATGTCTACCATCACTATGCGCGACATGCTACAGGCTGGCGTTCACTTCGGTCATCAGACTCGTTACTGGAATCCTAAGATGAAACAGTACATCTTCGGTGCTCGTAACGGTATTCATATCATCAACTTAGAGAAGACTGTTGAGTGCTATGATGCAGCATTAAACTTCCTAAGCAGCACTGTTGCTCACAAGGGCAAGGTTCTGTTCGTAGGTACCAAGCGCGCAGCTGCTGATAAAGTAGGTCCTGCTGCTACTGCATGTGGTCAGTTCTACGTTGATCACCGTTGGTTAGGCGGTATGTTAACAAACTGGAAGACTGTTCGTCAGTCAATCAAGCGCTTAAAGGAGCTTGAGACTCAGACTCAGGACGGTACTTTAGAGAAGTTAACTAAGAAAGAAGCTTTATTACGTACCCGTGAACTTGAGAAGTTAAACCGTTCATTAGGCGGTATCAAGGATATGGGCGGTCTACCAGATGCATTATTCGTAATCGATGCTGAAGTAGAGCACATCGCTATCAAAGAAGCTAACAACTTAGGTATTCCTGTTGTAGCAATCGTTGATACAAATTCAAATCCAGATGGCGTTAATTACGTTGTTCCTGGTAACGATGATGCTATCCGTGCTGTTGATCTATATCTAAAGGGTGCTGTTGAGACTATCAACGCAGCACGTGCTGATGTAGTTCGTCAGGAGAAAGAGGCTAAGGCAGCTGCTGAGGCTAAAGCTGACGACGCTCAGAAGGCTGAGTAAGTTTTCGTTCTAGGATCGTAAGATCCTAATCCTGTGTTTACACAGAACTTTAGAAAATTTCTAAGGCCGGTTCATCCGGCCTTTTACAGATTAAGAGGAAATAAAACATGGCTAACGTAACCGCTGCTATGGTTAAAGAACTACGTGACGCTACTGGCGCAGGTATGATGGACTGTAAGAAGGCTCTAGTTGCAGCTGATGGTGATATGCAGAAAGCTATCGATGCAATGCGTAAGAGCGGTGCTGCTAAGGCTGCTAAGAAAGCAGGCCGTACTGCAGCTGAAGGTATCATTGCTGTTGCACAGAATGGTTCAAAAGTTGCTTTAGTTGAAGTTAACTCAGAGACTGACTTCTGCGCAAAGAACGCTGAGTTCGTTGCTTTTGCTCAGAAAGTTGCTGATTTAGCATTAGCAAACAACATTTCTGACGTTGAAACATTAAAGAATACTACTTTAGACGGTCAGACTGTTGCTGAAGGTTTAACCGCTTTAGTTGCTAAGATTGGTGAGAACTTACAGGTTCGCCGTGTAGCAATCGTTGAAGCTCAGGAAGGTCAGACTGTAGGTCTATACGTTCACTCAAACAAACGTATCGGTGTTGCTGTAATCCTAAAGGGTGGCGATGCAGAGTTAGCTAAGCACATTGCTATGCACGTATGCGCTTCAAAGCCAGAGTTCGTACACCCAGAAGACGTATCAGCTGAAGTTGTAGCTCACGAGCGTCAGGTTCAGATCGACATCGCTATGAAGTCAGGCAAGCCACAGAACATCGCTGAGAAGATGGTTGAAGGTCGTATGAAGAAGTTCACCGGTGAAGTTTCTTTAACAGGTCAGCCATTCGTTATGAACCCAGAGCAGTCTGTAGGCCAGTACTTAAAGGAGCACAATGCTGATGCTGTTTCATTCGTACGTTACGAAGTAGGCGAGGGCATTGAGAAGCAGGTTGTAGACTTTGCTGCTGAAGTTCAGGCTCAGGTTGAAGCTGCTAAGAAATAATAGCGGAGTTTAATAATGTCTTCGGAGCAGAAAAGTCAAGTAAGGCGCATTCTACTTAAAATCTCTGGTGAGGCTTTAAGTGGTGATACAGGTTTTGGAATTGATCCTCATGTTTTATCACATACAGCTAAAGCTATCCGTGATGTTCAGAAACAGGGAGTTCAGACTGTACTTGTAATCGGTGGTGGTAACATCTTCCGCGGTGCAGCTCTGCAAAAGGCTGGCTTTGATAGAGTAACAGGTGACCAAATGGGTATGCTTGCTACTATTATGAATGGTCTAGCTATGAGAGAAGAACTCAAGGCTCAAGGTGGAGAATGTGTATTGATGAGTGCTTATGGTATTCCATCAATTACTACTCAGTACAGTGCAACTGAAGGTAGAGAACTTTTAAAGAAAGGTTCTAGCTTAATTGTTGCAGGCGGTACAGGTTCACCATTCTTTACAACCGATACCGGAGCTGTACTTCGCGCAATTGAACTTCAATGCTCTGAAGTCTTAAAAGCCACAAAGGTTGACGGTATTTATACTGCTGATCCTGTAAAAGATAAGACTGCAACTAAGTTTGACAGCCTTACCTTTGATGAGGTTATTGCTAAGCAGTTACAGGTGATGGATCTAACAGCTTTTGCACTTGCACGTGAACATCACATGCCAATTAGAGTATTCTCTATGAATAAACCTGGTGCTTTTGATAGAGCCGCAAAGGGCGAATCAGAAGGCACAGTGGTAAGCGATTAAGGAGTCAGATTATGTTGAAAGACGTTCAAAATAAAGCAGAAACACGCATGAATAAAGCTTTAGAAGCTTTAGATGGTCGCCTTTGCAAGATCCGTACAGGTCGTGCTCAGCCTGCTCTTTTAGACGGTATTATGGTTGACTACTATGGTAGCCCAACCCCATTACGCCAGGTTGCACAGGTTAATGTTGAAGATGCTCGTACCTTAAAGTTAAGCGTATTCGATAGAAACGCAATTAAGGCAGTAGAAAAGGCCATTCAGCAGTCAGAATTAGGTTTAAACCCTGTAGTTGCTGGTGTTGAAATCCGTGTTCCTCTTCCACCTTTAACCGAAGAGCGCCGTAAGGAGCTAGTTAAGGTTGTAAAGGCTGAAGTTGAGCAGACCAAAGTTGAGATCCGTAACATTCGTCGTGACGCAAATGCTGAAATCAAAGATCTTCAGAAGAACAAAGAAATCTCTGAGGATGAGCAGCGTTCAGGTGAAGAGAAGATCCAGAAAGCAACTGATGCTTCAATCAAGAAATCTGATGATCTGTTAGCTGCAAAGCAGAAAGAGTTAATGGAAATTTAATTAGCTCTTATGTCAGATATTTGTGATATTCCGGGGAGCATTACTGCTCCTCGTCATCTTGCCATTATCATGGATGGCAATGGAAGGTGGGCACTATCTCGCGGAAAACAGCGTGTCAGCGGACACAGAGAAGGTGCTAACGCCGTCAGAAGAGTTATAAGTTTATCTGCGCAATTAGGTGTAAAAGAACTTACACTTTTTGCTTTTTCCAGTGAAAACTGGAAACGTCCTGCCTTAGAAGTTAATGCGCTGATGACATTGTTCGTTCAAGCCATTAAAAAAGAAAGCAAGTCATTAAAAGAAAACGGAATTAAAACCTGTATCGTAGGTGATAAGTCTCGTTTTCCTGCCATTCTTCAAGAACAGATTAAGAAGGTTGAAGAGCTTACAAAAGACTGCTCGTTGATGAAATTAAACATTGCCGCTAATTACGGCGGCAGGTGGGACATTCTTCAGGCTACACATAAACTTGTAAAAAAGTGCCTAGAAGAAAATCTAAATTTTAATGAACTTAACGAGGACACAATCAGTCAAAACTTAAGTGTACCAACTGATGTGGATTTGTTAATTAGAACTGGTGGTGAAAAGCGCATCAGTAACTTTTTAATGTGGCAGTCTGCATATGCTGAGCTGTTTTTCACCGATACATTATGGCCGGATTTTGATAAAAAAGACTTGATAGAAGCTTTTACCTTCTTCAATTCAAGAGAGCGCCGTTTTGGTATGACCTCAGCTCAAGTTCAAAACAAGGAAAAGGATAATGCTGACTAGAATTATTACTGCAGTTGTTCTAATTGCAGCTGTGCTGGCATGGCTTTTTAAAGCTAATTTTGAAGTCTTTTCAATGGGTGCTCTTTTTATTTATGCTGTAAGTGCATATGAGATGGGACCATTATTAGGCTATAAGTCTAGAATTCCCTTTATTTTAATTGCAATTGTTGCAGCAACAATTGCTTTCTTTGTTGCAAACCCTGGTCTATACGTTAGTGCAGGTATTCCTAAGTTTAGTCAATACGTTGTTGCTTCAGGTCTTATTGTTTGGTTTGTATCTATTCCGTTACTATTAAAATTTCCAAATGACACTGCCTGGCATAAGAATGTTGTCTTAAATACAGTAATTGCATTGCTGATGTTACTGCCATTCTTAGAAGGTATCTTAATTTTACGTTCTAGTGATTATGCTCTTGACTACAACTCAGGAGCTTGTCTTGTATTAGCTGTAATGGCATTAGTATGGTGTGCTGACTCTGGCGCTTACTTTGCTGGCAGATTCTTAGGTAAACACAAAATGTTACCTAACGTAAGTCCTAAAAAGACTGTGGAAGGTTTAGCAGGTGGCATTATCACTGCTTTGATCGGTTTATATATCTTTGATAAATTAGGCTGGTTCGGTCAGTACTCTCAAAAGCAGGGCGTTTTAGTTATTGCTTCTGTAATCACCATTATCTTCTCAGTAATAGGTGATCTTGTAGAGAGTATGTTCAAGCGTTTAGCTAGTATTAAGGATTCAGGAAAAATCTTCCCAGGCCATGGCGGTATGTTAGACAGAATTGATTCACAGCTAGCTGCTGTCCCTGTATTTTTAACTATGGTTTGGTTATTTAGCGGAGAGCTTTTCTAATTATGCGTAATGTTACCTTATTAGGTGCCACAGGCTCTATTGGAACCTCAACTTTAGATGTGTTAAGACGTCATAAGGATGAATTTAAACTTCATGCAGTAGCTGCGTCTTCATCTGTGGATAAAATGGTAGCAATTGTTCAGGAATTTAAACCTGAACGTGTAGCCATGCATAATGAAAAAAGCGCTCAAGAGCTGTCTAAAAGGTTAAAAGATTCAGGCTTATATGCCGAGGTTTTAGCCGGAGCACAAGGTGTTGAAGAGGTAGCAGGTGATGGTGCTGCTGATGTGGTTGTCGGTGCTATCGTAGGTGCTGCTGGTCTAAAACCTGTTATTGCAGCTGTGAGAACAGGTTGTGTAATTGCCTTAGCTAACAAGGAAGCTTTGGTCATGTCTGGTCAGATCTTTTTTGAAACTGTTAAAAAGTACGGCTCTAAAGTTCTACCTGTCGACAGTGAGCATAGTGCAATCTTCCAATGCCTACCTTATGAAGCTCAAACTAATCTAGGCTACTGCGATTTAAAACAGGCTAATGTTAATAAGATTTTATTAACAGGTTCAGGTGGTCCTTTTAGAGATTCTCCTTTGGAGTCATTAAAGACAGTTACTGCAGCTCAGGCTATAGCTCATCCTGTATGGTCTATGGGACCTAAGATTTCTGTAGACTCAGCTACTATGATGAATAAGGGCTTGGAGTTTATTGAAGCTAGATATTTATTTAATGCAACTGACGATGACATCAAAGTTGTTATTCACCCACAATCTGTAATTCACTCAATGGTATCTTTTACAGATGGCGCTATCTTAGCTCAATTAGGTCAGCCTGATATGAGAACTCCTATTGCTGTAGCTTTAGGTTTCCCTCAGCGCTTAACTTCAGGCGTTGATATGCTTGATTTTGAAAAATTGTCTGAGCTTACTTTTAGAACTCCTGATTTTGTACGTTACCCTTGCTTAAAACTAGCAATGCAGGCAAGTAAATCAGGTCAGGGAGCTACTACCTGTCTAAATGCAGCTAACGAGGTTGCTGTAGATGCATTCTTGCACAGTAAGATTGGTTATCTGGATATTGCAACTGTAGTTGATGGGGTATTACAGAAAGTTAATGTAGGTTCTTTATCAAGCATCGATGAAGTGTTAGATACAGACAGACAGGCAAGAGAAATAGCAAAATCAATCGTAGGAGCTCTTTAATGTTAGGTCTTCTAGGTGGTCTATTTTATTTTCTGATTGCTTTGGGAATACTTGTAACTATTCACGAGTTAGGGCATTTTTTAGCAGCTAAAGCTTGTGGAGTAAAAGTTCTTAGATTTTCATTAGGTTTTGGTCCTATCCTCTTTAAGAAAAAGGGCAAAGATAACTGCGAGTATGCAGTGAGCGCTATCCCATTAGGTGGATATGTAAAAATGGAGGGTGAAAACACTCCTGTTGAAGATAAGAGTTCTCTACCTAAAGGTTCATACAAATCTAAAAAAGTCTGGCAAAGAGCCATCATTATCTTTGCAGGCCCATTCTTTAATCTTGTACTAGCTGTTTTCCTGTTCACCTACATCAATATGTCCGGTATTACTCAGCTTTTACCAGTAGTAGGTGATGTTAAACCTGAATCAATTGCTCAAACTTCAGGTTTTAAAGATTACGATTTAATTGAAAGCATCAATGGTAAAGATATCTCCTCTTGGAAAGATGTGATGTATGAGCTAGTTGAAGTCGTAGGTTCTACTGCACCTGCCTCTGTTACAGTTTCATCTGATTTAGGCACCGGACAGAAGAGAGTTTTATCTCTTGATGCAAGTAATATTGTCTTAAACAGAAATGAATCTCCGATTAAAAAAGTTGGTCTTGAGCCATGCCTTGGTCGTATCGGTACCACTTTGTCTATGGTAGAAAATGGCTCTCCTGCTCAAAAAGCATCTTTAAAGCAGGGCGATGAAATTGAGAAGATCAATGGTATAGAGATGAGCTCTTGGTACAGAATTGTGGATATGATCCATGATTCGAATGGAGATCCACTAAATCTAGTGGTAAAAAGAGATGGTTCTTTATATCAGACAACTGTAGTCCCTGAGAATAAGTACTCTGAGAAGACTAAGATGACTGTACCTTATGTTGGTATTGCCCCAGAGTTCAAGCCAATAGATGGACTTAGAAAGACTACTCGATATGGTCTTGTAGATGCCTTGATTAAGGCTGTCTCTGATTCTGCTTCCATGGCCAAGCTTGTGTTGGTTTCAACTTATAAGCTAGCAAATGGCACAATTTCAGCAGACAATATCTCAGGTCCTATTGCTATAGCACAGGGCGCAAAAGAGAGCGCAAGTTTCGGTTTTAAAATCTTTATAAGTTTTTTGGCTGCTATTAGTGTAAACTTAGGTATTCTCAATTTAATGCCAATTCCAGTTTTAGATGGCGGTCAGCTATTATTTTTGGCTTACGAAGCGATAATGCGTAAAGAGCCTAGTGCAAGAACACAGATGATTCTTACATCTTTTGGCGCAGCAATACTGCTTACAATGATGATTTTTGCAGTATTTAACGATATCAAAGGTTTTTAAAGAGCTAAATTTCATCGATTCTTAAAAAACAGACTTTGAATGCTGTTTTTTTGAGAGTATTTTGTTATTTTAGCAGTGCAAGGTTCAAAATCACTTAAACAAACAGTTTGGTTTTACAATGAAAAGAAGAACTTTTATTAAGACAGCAGCCTTAAGTGCAGCCGTTGCAGCCGCAATTGCAACTCCACAGGAAGTTAGCGCTGCAGGTGATCCAGTTATTTCTAATATTCAGATCAGAGGTCTGAATCGTGTATCAAAAGGTGCAGTCTTATTAGCATTGCCTGTTAAAGAAGGCGATGTAATGACTCCTCAAAATACCGCTTTAGCAATGCAACAATTGTATGCAACAGGTGATTTTGATGATGTTAAGTTGTCTCGTGATGGTGATACTTTCATTGTTACAGTAAAGGAAAGACCTACCATCGGTGCTGTTGATTTTTCTGGTAATAACAATATCAAAAAAGAAGATCTTGAAAAGATCATCAATCAGCAGGGTATTTGTGTAGGTGAAGCTTTAAATACTCAATCTTTAAACCAGATCCAAAAATCTTTAGAGGATTTCTACCATTCATCAGGTATGTATCAGGCTAAGGTAAATACTGTTATCACTCAGTTACCAAGAAACCGTGTTGATATAAAAATTGAAATTACCGAAGGTAAAGCTGCTGAAATTCAGCAGATTAACATTGTAGGTAACAAATCTTTTGATGAAGACGTTCTGTTAGCTCAGATGCAGTTACGAGATGATGTTCCATGGTGGAACTTCATGGCTAACCAGAGATTTAACGGTCAGAAATTCCGTGCAGACTTGGAAGCATTAAAGACCTTCTATATGGATAGAGGTTTTGTGAACTTCAAAGTTGATTCAACCTCAGTTGAACTTACACCTGATAGAAAAGGTATTTATCTAACCATCGCCATTGATGAAGGTGAGCGTTATAAGGTTCATTCATTCTCAGTTCGTGGTGATACCTTAAAGTATGGCGCTGAATTAAATGAAGCTATTACCTTACAAGAAGGTGAGATTTACAATCAGCGTCGTGTAACTGAAAACGAAAAGACATTAGCTTCTATCTTAGGTAAATATGGCTATGCAAACTCAGAGGTTAAGGCATTCCCAATTTACAATGATAAAGAGAAGACAGTTGATTTAAACTTCAACGTAAATCCTGGTTCTCGTGTTCACGTTTCACAGGTTTTAATTACTGGTAATGATTCAACTGATGATACCGTAATTAGACGTGAATTAAGACAGATGGATGGCTCTTGGTTATCATCTGAGGCTATTGAAGTATCAAAGACTAGATTAAACCGTACAGGTTACTTTGAGACTGTAGATGTAACCACTGAAAACGTAGGCGCAACCGACGATACTGTAAACGTAAATACAAAGGTTAAAGAGCGTCCTACTGGTTCTATCTCTGGTGGTATCGGTATCGGTACTGACTCAGGTTTGACCATTCAGGCAAGTATTTCTCAGAACAACCTCTTTGGTTGGGGAACAAGAGCAAATATTACCTCTTATGAGAATGACTACAGAAAGCATATGGAAATTGGTTATACCGATCCATACTTTACAGTAGATAATGTAAGCTTAGGTGGCAGATTATACTTAGATAAGTATGATGGTGACGATGACGAAGATGTTGTAGATTATACCAACCATACTTATGGTGCTACCTTCAATTTAGGTTACCCAATTTCTGAAACCTGGTTTGTTAATTACAACCTAGGTATTGAGAAGGCTAAGATTAAGAATAACGGTACTCGTTTCGAGCAGTCTGATGTGTTCTTTAGCATGTACTCAAAAGACGCAACCAGTTCTGTTAACTTCTTAGATTACAAGCTAGGCTTTGATATAACACATAACAGCTTGGATAAAGGTGTGTTCCCTACTTCAGGTAACAAGCAGACAGTGTCATTAACTGCCACAACACCTAATTCAGATATGCATTATTACAAGGCTACAGCTGAAACTTACCACTATTTCCCAATTGATATGTACCATGAGTATGTATTCACCGTCCGTGGCAGAATTGGTTATGGTAATGGTTACAGATCAAAGAATGGCGTAAGAGAAATTCTTCCATTCTTCGATAACTTCTCATTAGGTGGTTCAGAGTGGATGAGAGGCTTTAGCCGTAACTCAATCGGTCCTCGTGCGTTGTATAAGTATCCTACAATTGATGCTTATTATGAGTCATCAACTTCAGTTGGTGGTAACGCATTCTGGACGGCTACAGCTGAATTTGTAATTCCAACCCCATTAGTAGCAGAGGCTTATAAGAGCAGCGTAAGATCAGCTGTATTCTTCGATGCTGGCGCTCTATGGGATACCCGTTCAAAGATGTACACTGTTGATTACTCAGATCCTGGTAAATACCGTACTTCTGTAGGTTTTGCTTTGACTTGGATGTCTCCTATGGGACCTCTATCATTCAACATAGCTAAAGCAATTAAGAAGTATGATGGTGATGATACCCAGCAGTTCAATTTCAACATCGGAAGCAGTTTCTAAAAGTAGGAGTATAAAATGTTAAAAAAATTATTATTAGCATCTGCAATTTCAATGGCTTTAATTTCAACCCCAACATATGCAGCAGATGCTGCAGCTACAGGTAAGACTGAACAGGCTGCTAAAAAGTCAGCAACTAATATTGCAGTTGTAAATCTCCGTTTAATTATGGCAGAGCTTCCACAGGCAAAAGCAGAGTCTGAGGCTATGCAGAAAGAATTTGGTCCTCGTTCTGAAGAGTTACAGAAGATCCAGCAGGAAGGTGCTAAGTTAGAAGCTGAATTGCAGAAGTCTCAGGGCGACAAGGCAACCGAGCTTCAGCGTAAATTAGCAAAGTTAAAGGCTGACTACGATTTAAAGGGCCAGGCTTTACAGGAAGACTCTCAGAAGAGACAGCGTGAAGCAGAGATGAAACTAGGCAAGTTAATTCAAACTGCAATAGATAGAATCGCAAAAGAGCGTGGCATTGAGTTAGTAGTTCGTGGCGAGTCTGTTGTATTTGCATCAGATGCTGTTGATATTTCTGAAGAAGTTATCGCAAGAGCTTCAAAGCTAAAGCCTGCTAAGAAAGAAAACAAAGATAGCAAGAAATAATTAACTGAAAATTCATTAACAGGAATTTATCTATGCTGTTAAAAGATATTGCAGAGAAACTAGGTGCAAAGCTAATAGGCAATGGTGATCTTGAGATCACTCATGTTGCTAATTTGAAAACTGCTAAAGAAACAGAAATTAGCTTTTTATCAGATCCTAAATACAGAGCCGTATTAAGCGAGGCTCATGCAGGTGCTGTGATCTTAAAAGAAGAAGACGTACCTCATGCAAAGAGCGCTGCATTAGTAATGAAGGATCCTTACGTTGGCTTTGCTAAGGTTGCTCAGTTATTAGATACAACTCCAGCTATAGCTCAAGGTGTAGACTGCACAGCTGTAATTTCTCCTGAAGCTACGATTGGTAAAAACGTATCTATCGGACCTAATGTCAACATTCAGGCTGGTGCCGTAATTGGTGACAACGTGCAGCTAGGCGCTAATGTAGTAATTGGCCCTAAGGCAAAAGTTGGCAACAACACCAAGCTGTACCCTAATGTTAGTCTGTACCACGATTGTGTAATAGGTGACAACTGCCTAGTTCAGTCAGGTTCTGTAATTGGCGGTGACGGTTTTGGTTATGCTAATGAGCGTGGTGAATGGATTAAGATCCCTCAGACCGGTCGAGTAGTAATTGGCTCTAGAGTTGAGATTGGAGCTTGTACATGTATTGACCGTGGTGCAATTGATGATACTGTTATCGAAGATAACGTAATTATTGATAATCTCTGCCAGATTGCTCATAACGTTCATATTGGCTATGGAACAGCTGTTGCTGGTGGTACTACCTTTGCAGGTTCTGTAACCATCGGAAAATACTGTATAATTGGCGGCACTTCTGTATTTAATGGTCATATTAGCATCTGTGATGGTGTAACCATCAGCGGTATGTGTATGGTAATGCGTTCAATTGACAAGCCTGGTATCTATTCATCAGGTATTCCTGCTCAGACCAATAAGGAATGGCGTATTACTGCAGCAAGAACTCTACATATTAACGAAATGTATCATCGTTTATCAGCTCTTGAAGAGCAGGTAGAGTCTTTGACCAAGCAATTAAAGCAATAAAATAGAAAAGGTGATTAAATGACTGATACTGTAGAAAATAAACATACATTAGATGTTGAGCAGATCATGGCTCTGTTACCACACAGATATCCATTTTTAATGATCGACAGAGTTGTAGACTATTCAATTACCGAAGAGCACAAAACCTTAAGAGCTATTAAGAACATTACTTTTAATGAGCCTTTCTTCCAGGGGCACTTCCCAGGCAAGCCAATTTTACCTGGCGTGCTGATTTTAGAAGCTATGGCTCAGGCAACCGGCATCTTAGCTTTTACCATGGTTGGCAAGCCAAATGACGGTGAATTATATTATTTTGCTGCAATTGATCATGCTCGTTTCAAGAGACCAGTTGTGCCTGGAGATCAGTTAGTTCTTGATGTTGAATACTTCAAAGAGAAGCGTGGCATTGCATCATTTAGCGGTGTTGCAAGTGTTGACGGTAAAGTAGTTTGCACAGCTGATTTAATGTGCGCTAAACACTAATCAATCATCAAAAGGGTAAAAGACATTGACTCAAGCTACAGGAATTATTGATCCAAGCGCAAAGATTGGACCAGACGTAAAGTTAGGTAAGAATGTTACCATTCGTGAGAATGTAATCATTGAGGGTGATGTTACTGTAGGTGATGACTGCATATTTGAACCTTTTTGTGTAGTACGTGGTCCAACCACAATTGGTAAAGGTAATCACTTTTACCAGTTTTGCTCAATAGGTGAAGGTTGTCAGGATCTAAAATATGCTGGCGAGCCTACAACATTAACTATTGGCGATTACAACGTTATTCGTGAGCATTGCTCAATGCACAGAGGTACTGTTCAGGGCAGAGGAACTACAACTGTAGGTTCACATAATCTGTTCATGATTAATACTCACGTTGCTCACGACTGTTTAATTGGAGATCATTGTATCTTCTCAAACAATGCAACTTTAGCAGGTCATGTAACTATTGATGACTACGTTGTATTTGGCGGTTTAGCTGCAATTCATCAGTTTGGTCGCGTAGGTTGTCATGCTATGGTTGGTGGTATGGCTGCTTTAAATATGGATGTTCCTCCATATGTTATGGCAGCAGGTCACTATGCAAAACCTTTTGGTATTAACAAGGTTGGACTGCAGCGCCGTGGTTTCTCAAAAGAAGCTATTTCAGCTATCTTCCAGTCTTATATGTTCTTATACAAGAAGAGCCTGACTTTAGAAGAGGCCTTAGTTGAAATTGAGAAATTAGCTAAAGATCACAGTGAAGTTCAACCGTTAGTTGACTTCTTAAAGCAGGACGGTAGAGGAATCATTCGCTAATGCTAGCTAATGCAAATCCACATCTTTATGCTTTAATTGCAGGTGAACCTTCAGGTGATACTTTAGGTTCTGGTCTTATTATGGCCATTAAACGCCGTGATCCTTTAGCTCAATTCATCGGAATTGGTGGCCCTAAGATGATCCATCAGGGCCTCCGTTCATCTGCAAATATGGAAGATTTAGCTGTAATGGGACTTACTGAAGTCCTGCTAAAGCTTCCTAAGATCTTAAAAATTAGATCAAAAGCTGTAAAGAATATCATTGAAGCTAAGCCTTGCGTATTTATTGGCATTGATTTACCAGACTTTAACTTATTTGTTGAAGAAAAAGTAAAGAAAGCCGGTATTCCTACTGTTCACTATGTAAGCCCATCAGTTTGGGCTTGGAGAGAGAATCGCGTCAAACGCATTAAAAATGCTTGTGATGAGATTTTAGCTCTACTTCCTTTTGAAAAGAATTGGTATACAAAAAGAGGTATTCATTGTACCTATGTAGGACATACCCTTGCTAATTCAATCCCCCTTACAGTTTCTCAAACTCAATGCAGAGAGAGAATTAACCTTTTAAAGACAAGCGTAGAACCTGTCAAAGGAAAAGTAATGGGTATTCTGCCAGGTTCTAGAAAAGGCATTATTGCAAAAATGTTGCCTGTCTATGCCCATGCAGCAAGAATTATCAAGAAAAAACTACCCGATACTGTCTTCATCTGTACAGTGCCAAGCTACAAGCAGGCAACTTTAATTAAAGATCTCTGGCTTGAAGTTGCTCCAGATTTGTCTATAACAGTCTTTGTAGGTAACACTCAGGACGTGATTGCATCATCTGATGCAGTGCTTTTAACTTGTGGCACTATCGCTCTTGAAACCATGCTTTTGAAGACTCCATTTGCAGTAGCTTACAAAGTAAGCCCATTATCAGCATTTATTGCAAGACGCTTACTAAAGATTGATACATACTCTTTGCCAAACTTAATCGCTGGCAGAAAGATCGTCAAAGAGTTTATTCAAGAAGATTGTACAAGCTCAGCTTTAGCTGACGAAATGCATAAGCTCCTTATCTACGATAACATCCTCATGAAAAAGGAATTTGAGGATATCCATAAGAGCATGCGTTGCAATTCTGACGAATTAGCCTGTGATGCTGTGTTCAAAGTAATTCACAGAAGTTGTGAGGATAACTCTACATTGGAAAGTACAGCTCAAATTGAAAGTGCTGAACTAGAGACTCCAGAGGATAGCAATCAAGCTGTTGCGACTCAAAACTTAAAAGAAGCTGTTGGCGATACTTTAGAATCAGCTCAAGACACAACTGAGTCTCCAAAAGACAAATAGTAAGTGGTTATATTTTTTCTTTGAAAATAAAATGGCTAAAAAAATAGTCTTTGAACCTTTTGTTTACCCAATCGATCCTGTTGCTTTTAAGGTTTGCGGTGCCGATGAGGCAGGTCGCGGACCTTTAATGGGCAATGTGGTTGCAGCCTGTGTAATTTTAGATCCAAATAATCCTATTGCAGGATTAAATGATTCAAAGCAATTGTCTGAAAAGAAAAGAGATGCTCTAGAACCTCTAATTAAAGAGAAAGCTTTAGCCTATGGCATAGGTCAGTGCACACCTCAAGAAATTGATAAGATGAATATCTTAAATGCATCATTAGAGGCAATGAAACGAGCCTATGAAAACATGTCTTTAAAGTGTGACTTAATCTTGGTGGATGGCAACAAAACCATAAAGAATATCGAAATTCAATGTCAGTCTGTTGTTAAAGGCGATGCTCGTGTCGCTGAAATTGCAACAGCTTCAATCTTAGCTAAGGTGGAGCGTGACAGGCAGATGTATGAGCTTGACAAGCAGTACCCTGAGTATCAGTTTGCAAAGCATAAGGGCTATCCTACAAAGCTACATTTAGAACTGTTAAATGAGTTGCCGATCTTACCTTGTTATAGAAAAACTTATGCTCCTGTAAGAAAGGTATTAGAGGCAAAAAACATAGAGCAATTAAATTCAACTGACTCAATTGAGTCATTGCTGTAGAACTTTTGTCTAAATTCAGCTTTTGTAGTAAAATTGAACGATTGACTAATAGGAAAACCTGTGAGGTTAAATCCAACGTGATGAATATTAATTATCTAGAATTCGAGCAGCCAATTGCAGATCTGCTAGCTCATATTGAAGAATTAAAAAGACTTAGCGCTGATTCAAACTCAGGAGTTGATCTAACTTCAGAATTAAATCAGTTAGAGAAGAAGAATCTTGAGCTTACCAAAAAGATTTTCTCTTCATTAAGCGATTGGCAGATTTCTCAGCTGTCAAGACATCCAATGCGTCCATACACCTTAGACTATATTCAAAGAATTTTTACAGATTTCCATGAATTAGCAGGTGACAGAGCATTTGCCGATGATAAAGCTATCGTTGGTGGTTTAGCCCGCTTAAATGGCAGACCTGTTATGGTTATTGGTCACCAGAAAGGTCGTGATACTAAAGAACGTACTTTAAGAAATTTCGGTATGCCACGCCCTGAGGGCTATCGTAAAGCAATGCGTTTAATGAAGCTTGCTGAGAGATTCGGTATGCCAGTAATCACTTTCATTGACACCCCAGGTGCATACCCTGGTGTTGGTGCTGAAGAGCGTTCACAGGCAGGAGCTATTGCTGAGAGCTTGAAGTTAATGTCTGATCTTACTGTTCCAGTAGTTTGTACTGTAATCGGTGAAGGTGGCTCTGGCGGTGCACTAGCTATCGGTGTAGGTGACAGAGTTAATATGCTTGAGTATTCAACCTACTCAGTAATTTCTCCTGAAGGCTGTGCTTCTATTCTTTGGAAATCAGCTGATAAGGCTCCACTAGCAGCTGAAGCTATGAATATTACAGCTCACCGCATTAAGGACTTAGGTTTAATTGATAACGTTGTAAAAGAGCCACTAGGTGGTGCACATCGAAATTACGATGAGATGGCAGAAAATCTAAAGCAGCGTATAGAAACCGATTTAGCTGAGCTATCAGGTATTTCTGCTGACAGAATCGTTGAACAGCGTTATTCTCGTTTAATGAAGTACGGATATTGCTAAAAGAAAAAGCTCTGCAAGTTGTAAATGAACTTGCAGATAAAATTATATATACTGTTGCACCATGCAGATTAGTCGTAGGCTTGTCTGGTGGTGCTGATTCAACTTTAGCTTTAATAGTTGGTAAAACTGTTACTGTTAAAGATCCTCGCTACACTCTTCTTGCTGTTCACTGTATCCACGGACTTGATGCAGATGATCCTATTTGGCTTGCTCACTGTCAGAAACTCTGTAAAAAGGTAGACGCTCAACTTGTAACTCCTAAGTTACACATTGTCTATGGCAATGGAAGATCTCCTGAAGAAGTCTCAAGAACTGAAAGATACAATGCCTTATTTTCAAATGCTAAAGATAATGGTGTTTTAGTTTTAGGTCATCAGGCAGATGATCAGGTAGAAAACTTCTTATTGGCTTTAAAAAGAGGTTCTGGTCCATACGGCTTATCTGGAATGAGTTTCTATATTGAGGATAACCGCGGTAGGATTTTAAGACCATTACTGGAATATTCAAAACAAGAAATTATTAGCATTATAGAAGCCTTAGGCTACGATCATGTTTTTGATATTTCTAATACCTATCTTAAATTTGAAAGAAATTTCATGAGATTAAAAGTGTTACCTCTGCTTAGAGAACGCTTTAGTGGTATTGATGGTTCGATCTTAAGAAGTGCCAAGCTCTGTTCTTACGAGCATGATCTTGCAATGCGATATGCTAAAGAAAATTATGATTTAGCCTTCGACAGAGACAAGTGTCGACTTGATATCAGTAAGTTTGACGTAAATGATACAGCTTTAGTTACCTGTATTATTAGACTTTTCCTGAATGAAAAGACTTTAATGCCACCTGAATTTAACCTAGTTCAAGAAACGATAAGACTGTGCCAAAGTTCTACAGATCAGAATGGTGATATTCTTTTAGGGGATTACTCTGTAAAGCGTTTTAAAAACTACTTATACCTTGTAACGAAAATATCCTTACCTGAAAAGAAATGTTATTTCTTAAAGAAAGGTGAAAAGTTAAGACTAGGTAGCTTTGAATACGCATTAAGTGATGACTTTGTAAAAGATGAAGTTATTCTTGACTTTAACTATAAAGGCAGCCTGAAATTAAAGCCTACAACTCGTGCACATAGCCGAGAAATTAAAAAACTCTTTGGTGAATATGAAGTTCCTGTCTGGCTTCGTGGCACTCACTGTCTAGTAAAAGATCGTGATACAGGCGCTGTAATTGCATTTGGTTCGCTCTTTATTACAGCTGACTATCCAATTAAAGCAAACTCATCTCCTTTGAAAATTACTCAAAGACAAGAGTAACTTTTAAGATAAGACCTTTTCATAAATATATAAAAAAAGAGCCTGATGAACATCTTGTCATCAGGCCTTTTACGGAAATAAATAATGAAAAAAGTCACCAGCTTGAAGAAATCCTAACTGATATACCTCTTAGAGCGTCCAATTTTAAATAAGTTCAATTTATTTTTAACTTTTTTTGAAGAAAGTTTTCTGTTGTTAAGCTAGCTTGTTTTCTCACTAATATGGCTTAAGATTATGACAGCGAAAAAAAAGAGCCCGATAAACATCTCGTTATCGGGCCTTTTGAGGAAAATTTATAATGAAAAAAGTCACCAGCATTGAAGAAATCTTAACTGATATACTACTTAGAGTGTATTAATCTAAAAAAGTTCAAAATATTTTTAATTTTTTCAAAATAATTTTGAATTGTAAGTAATGCTTTGTTTGTCTCTATTTTTTGAATCTTTTAAATGAGAAATTCTGATTAAAAGAAGGAAACTGATAAAAAAGAGCCCAATAACTTTTTATTGGGCCTTTTGAGGAAAATATATAATGAAAAAAGTCACCAGCCTTGAAATCTTAACTGATATACTTCTTAGAGATCCTGATTTTCAAAAAGTTCAAACTATTTATAATTTTTTTTACTTATATTTAAAGTGACTCTCAATTTTAATTGCAAAAAGTTGTCATTAGATTGATTTATAAGCATTTATTTTTTTTTGTGTCATACAACACATGTCTGTTTTTGAGCATTAGTTAAACCTCAAATTATCAGTTATCACTGATCAAAGATCACATTTTACTTAACAGTAATTATTCCTTTTAGAAGAATTTTGCCTATGACAATATTTTATACGGTTTTTACTGTGACTGTATTTGCAGATATAGCTATTTGACAATAACAGTTGAGAATAATCGCTTAAAATTAGTTAGTTGCAGATCAACCGTATAAATACGCCACGATCTTAAGCTAACGCAAGTAGGAAGTTTAATGAACCGTTTTTGCATGAATTTAATTAAAGCTTTTTCACTATCTTTAGGGATCTGTTGCACATCAAGTTATGCAATATCTAACATTAACGTGTACTACTATAATGGCAATGATAACTTCATCAACTTATATGCAACGTTTTTAGGGAAACTCTCAGAAAGATCATCTCTTAACTTTAAATTTCATGATGCGCAAAATCACGCAAAAGAGCAGGTAGAAAGCATAATTACAGGTCTTTACTCAGGCTCTCCTGCAATTGTGAATCTGGTGGATGTAAATGATGCAGATAAAGTATTGGAAACAGCTAAAGATTCAGGCAGTAAAGTTGTGTTTTTCAATAGACTACCTAGTGACTCAGCATTATCAAGTTATGATGATTGCTGGTATGTAGGTGCAAATTCTGAGCAATCCGGAATTTATATCGCTGAAGAAATCGACGATTACTTTAAGTCAGTAGGTCATTATGACAAGAATAAGAATGGTCAATTGGATATGGTGATCCTGCAAGGGGATAAATTCCAACATGACACCTTTAACCGAACTTTAATGACAGTTACCATGTTAAAGGAAAAAGGGTATCCTCTTAATATAGTTTCCAAAAACCATGATAATTGGGATCGGCTTAATGCTAAACGAGATCTTTTAAAACAGTTTGAACTCATCGGTATAAAAAACATAGAAATAGTGGTGGCAAACAATGATGCCATGGCTTTAGGCGCATTAGATGCCCTAAAGAGCAGAGGCTATAACACAGATGCAAAGGACAAGGAACACCATATACCAGTATTTGGAGTTGACGGTTTACCTGAAATGTTAAAAGAAGTAGAACTTGGTAACGCAACTGGTACTCTGATTGCAGATTATTCAACTCTTGCTAAAGTATGCTACGAAATTGCTACATCTGAAGCTCAAACCGATGAAGAGGTAACTCAATTAGTTTGGTACAAGACAGAAAAACATAAAACCCTGATCCCATACATCAAGTACACCTCATTTAAAAATTACATGAAGCAAAATTATGTTCTTCCAAACTATCAGAACAATTCCCACTTTGTAAAACATATCTCTAAAACTAAAAATAAAACCTAGCAGAGCTAGGTTTATTATGGGATGTAAAATTATATGTGGTAACCACTTATATCTCTTAGAGTGCTCATTTCATAAAAAGTTCAAAAATTTTTAATAAAAAATAAATTAAAAAAAATAAAAAAAAGATCTGGATTAATAGTAATTTTTAGGTTAGCATAGACTAACACGAGTTAACCAAAACTAATTACGTTAGTTAGGCAAGCAAATGACTCGTTTGCATGTGTTCTAAAAAGGTGGTACGCCTTTTCTTTTGCGGTTTTGAGAAATGCGCTCAAGACCGCTTTCTTTTTATAGCAAACTGGATTTAAACATTAGTTCTAATGGAGAGAGAAAGTCTTTGGCAAGAAGGGACGATAGAGAATTGTAGGTATAAAAAAACCTCGCAAAGCGAGGCTTTTTTATCAGCGCTTGAAGACTAGTTCATAGCCTTGATTGAAGCTGCTAACATGCTCTTATGACGAGCAACTTTGTTCTTGTGAACAAGACCCTTGCATGCAGCGCGGTCTAAAACTGACTCAGCAACTGCAAATGCATTCTTTGCAGCTTCTTTGTCACCAGACTCAACAGCTTTTAAAACATTCTTGATTAAAGTGCGCATCTTTGAACGTGCAGCTACGTTATGCTGACGAGCTTTCTCGGAAATAACAACGCGCTTCTTTGCAGACTTAATATTAGGCACAAATAGCTCCTGAATTCTTAAACAATTGCCACTTTCCGTCATGATGTGGCACATAATCGCTGTATTCTAACAATTTTTTTTGCAAAATTAAAGTAGAACACCATAATTTGCGCGTTATTTTACATCACTTTTATAAAACAACAACACAAATGTACGGCAAAGTTTTGTATCTTTTTGTTTTTTAAGTGTTTTATTCATTCAAATTAAAACTGTTAAGACAAGTGCTTTTACGCTATAATTACTCATTCTATGGGCTTTTGAAGCTATTTGTTTTTAGAAATTGAGTAAGTTTCAATTTAGGGATCCTTTAATGCGTTTAATCCGTTGTTTGTCTGATTTTAAAGGCACACCAAATGGTGTCGCTTTGGCTATCGGCAATTTTGACGGATTTCACAAAGGTCATCAGGCTGTAATTGAATGCATGAAAGAGAAAGCAAGAAAGCTTGATCTAGTGCCTGCTGTAATGATTTTTGAACCACAACCGTTAGAATTCTTTTCTAAAGATAAATCTCCAGCTCGTTTATATTCTTTAAGAGATAAACTGCAAGCTTTAGAGGTAGCTGGAGTAAAGATAGTTTTTTGCATGAAGTTTAATGCCTCTTTTGCCTCCTTATCAGCAAGAGAATATGTCATTGACCTCTTATACAAAAAACTTCAAGTAAAGAGTGTAACTGTAGGCTCTCTATTTAATTTTGGAGAGGGCGGAAAGTACACTATTGATGACCTAAAAAAAATAGGTTCAGAAGTAGGCATGGAAGCTAGTGCTATAGATGGTGTATTGCTCAATTATGAGCGCATTTCTAGTACTAAAATTCGAGAATATCTGTTCCATGGTCAACTTGATCTGGCTAAAGAAGCTTTGGGTAGATACTATTCCATGTCTGGTATAGTCGTTCATGGAAATCAGATTGGACGAAATTTGGGGTTCCCTACAGCTAATGTAAATATTAACCGTAGAATTTCACCTTTAAGAGGTGTGTATGCTGTGAAGGTTCTGTCTAAAGTATCTCTTTATGACGGAATGGCTAATGTAGGTTATAGACCTACTGTGGTAGCAGGGCAGAATAAAGCTCTGCTAGAAGTAAATTTATTCAATTTTAAGCAGGACCTTTACGGAGAGAGCATTAGAGTGTTCTTCATCAGTAAGATCCGCGATGAAGTAAAGTTTTCAAATATTGAAGTTTTGCAAGAACAGCTTTTAGCTGACAAAGAAAAGGCCAAAGAGATCCTTGCAAAACATAGTAATGAAGAATTTTAAATTATTGTTTTTGGTAGATTGGAAAAATGGCTGATTACAAAAGTACTTTAAACCTTCCTAATACCGCATTTCCAATGCGTGGTAACTTAGCTCAGCGTGAGCCTGGTATGTTACAGGACTGGGAGAAGCGTTGTCTTTATAAGAAGATCCGCACTGCAAGAGCAGGTGCAAATATGTTTATTCTGCATGATGGTCCTCCATATGCAAATGGCAATATTCATATTGGCCACTCAATTAACAAGGTTTTAAAGGACATTATTGTAAAGTCAAAGACACTATCTGGCTTTGATTCTCCATATGTTCCAGGTTGGGACTGTCATGGTCTTCCTATTGAAGTTAAAGTTGAAAGCTTAATTGGTAAGCCAGGTGTTAAGGTTGATGCTGCAACCTTCAGAAAAGAGTGCCGTAAGTATGCACAGAGCCAGGTTGACGGTCAGAGAAAAGATTTCAAACGTCTAGGTGTTTTGGGTGACTGGGATAACCCATACCTAACTATGAACTACAAGACCGAAGCTGATACCTTAAGAGGTTTAGGTAAGGTTATCGCAAATGGTCACTTCGTACGTGGCCTAAAACCTGTTTACTGGTGTATGGACTGTCAGTCAGCATTAGCAGAAGCTGAAGTTGAGTATGCTGATGTTAAATCAGATTCAATCTATGTTCGCTTTGCAAGCACCGATGATGACAAGGTATTAGCTACCTTTAATGCACAGGGCAAAGGTGAAGGTCCTATCTCATGCGTAATTTGGACTACTACTCCATGGACTTTACCTGCTAACAGAGCAATCTGTATGAATGAGCAGCTAAAGTACGTTTTAGTTCAGGCTAAGACAGAAAAGGGCGCAGAGCGTTTCATCATGGCAGCAGATCTTGTTGAGACTGTGATGAAAGAGTGCGGTATCGAAGAGTACTCAATTTTAGGTGACGAGGTTTCTGGCAAAGCTTTAGAGTTACAGAAATTCCACCATCCATTCTTAAACTTTGATGTTCCAGTGATCTTAGGTGCTCACGTAACTCTAGAAGCTGGTACTGGCTGTGTTCATACAGCTGGCGGTCATGGTCTAGACGACTATAACGTATCAGTAAAATATGGATTAGAGATTTACAATCCAGTAGGACCTGATGGTTGCTTTAAGGATGACGTTGAGTACTTTGCTGGTCTTAACGTATTAAAGGCAAATCCTAATGTAATTAAAGTTCTAAAAGAGAAGGGCGCTTTAGTAAAACTAAAGGTAATCTCTCATAGCTACCCACACTGTTGGCGTCATAAGACTCCTGTAATCTTCAGAGCAACTCCTCAGTGGTTCATCTCAATGGATGCTAAGGGTCTGCGTGCTAGAGCATTAGAAGAGATTAAGAAGATCAAGTGGATCCCTGCTTGGGGGCAGAACCGTATTGAGGCAATGGTAAAACAGCGTACTGACTGGTGTATTTCTCGTCAGAGAACTTGGGGTATGCCATGTGCCGTTCTAATCAACAATGAGACTAATGAGATCCATCCTGATACTCCTGCAATCATCGAGAAGGTTGCAAAGGCTGTTGAAAAAGATGGTATTCAGGCATGGTGGGATCTTAAGGTTGAAGATCTGATTGGTCCAGAAGAGGCAAAACACTATCACAAAGATCCAAATACTCTAGACGTTTGGTTTGATTCTGGTTCAACTCACTTCTCAGTAGTTGATCAACGTCCTGAGTTTAATCATCACAGCGCTGACTTATACCTAGAAGGTTCAGATCAGCATCGTGGCTGGTTCATGTCTTCATTGATGCTGTCAGTTGCAACTAAAGACAAGGCTCCATACAAGCAGGTTCTAACCCACGGCTTTACCGTTGACGGTCAGGGTCGCAAGATGTCTAAGTCATTAGGTAACGTTATTGCTCCACAGGAGATCATCGACAAGTTAGGTGCTGATGTTTTACGTCTATGGATTGCATCAAATGACTACACCGGTGATATGGCTGTATCTCATGAGATCTTTAAGCGTTCATCAGATGCTTATCGTCGTGTACGTAACACTGTAAGATTCTTACTTGCAAACTTAAACGGCTTCAATCCTGAGACTGATAAGGTTGCATTTAATGATATGGTTGAGTTAGATAAGTGGGCAGTATCACTGACCTCAAAGACTCAGAAAGAATTATTAAAGTGCTACGAAGAGTATGACTTCCACAAGGTTGTTCAGATCTTAATGAACTTCTGTTCAATTGAGCTAGGTTCATTCTACTTAGACATCATCAAGGATCGTCAGTACACAGCTAAGGCTGACAGTGCTGCTCGTCGTTCATGCCAGAGCGCTTTATACATAATTGCAGAATCTCTAATCCGTTGGATTGCTCCTATCCTGTCATTTACAGCTCAGGAAGCATGGGAAGCAATGCCAGGCAAGAGAGATGAATTCGTATTTACCTCAACTTGGTATGACGATTTACATGAGATTGATGAGTCTTCAGAGTTCAATTCAGAGTACTGGGCTAGAATGTTAAACTTCAGAAATGAAGCTAACAAGGCAATTGAAACAGCTCGTAACAACGGCGTAATTGGTGGTTCACTAGAAGCTGAGCTTAAGATTTTCGCAAAGGGCCAGTTACTAGAAGACTTAAAGAAGATTGAATCAGAACTGTGTTTCGTTCTTATCACTTCTAAGGCAATCGTCTCTGATGCAGAAGCTCCAGCTGATGCGTTCAAGTCAGAAGTTTTAGATTGCGCCTTTACAGTTGAGAAATCAAAAGCTAAGAAGTGCGAGCGTTGCTGGCATTATGAAGAAAGCGTTGATGCAGATCCAGAGTTCCCTGGCTTATGCAAGCGCTGCGTTCAGAATGTTAAGTCAACTGGCGAAATCAGACATTTTGCATAAAGATACATTATGTCATTTACAGTAAAAAACAATGGAAGCAAGTTCCTTTTATGGAGCTTGCTTGTAGTTGTCTTAGATCAACTAACAAAATACTTAATTGTCAGCACTATTCCTGTAAACTCGATTGGCTACAGGGTGGCGCCTTTCTTTGACATTATTCATGTTCATAACGAAGGCGCTGCTTTTAGCTTTCTAGCTTCAAGTGGTGGATGGCAAAGGTATTTCTTTATGCTGATAGCTGTGGCCATCAGCATTGCACTATTCATTGCTCTATTGCGTACAAGTAAAGAAAAGAAGTGGACATGTCTTGCTATATCTCTTGTCATAGGTGGCGCAATAGGTAATCTTATCGACAGGGTTTGTTTGTCATATGTAGTTGATTTTCTTTTGTTCTACATCAAGACAGACTCATTCTCCTACTATTACCCAGCATTCAACGTAGCAGATATCGCTGTTTGTTGCGGAGCCGGTTTACTCATTATCATCGGTTTCTTTGGTAAAGAGAATAAAGATAATAAAGAGAGTAAATAGGAATGTCATTTCAGTTAAAGATTGCCAAATCAAGAGGTATGTGTGCAGGTGTTGAGCGCGCCATCAGTGTAGTGCAAAAAGCAATAGAACTGTATGGTCAAAATAAAGTTTGGGTATTGCATGAAGTTGTACACAACAAGCATGTTGTGGATGACTTAAGAAAGGCAGGAGCTCACTTTGTAGAAACACTTTCAGAAGTTCCTCTTGGCTGTGTGTTAATTTTTTCAGCACACGGAGTTGGTATTAAGACTGAAAATGAAGCTAAAGCATTAGGTGTTAAAGTAATCGATGCAACCTGTCCTGTTGTTACTGCCATTCATAAAAAAATGAATAGAGCAGGTAACAACAATCAGGATGTGATAGTTATCGGTCACAATGGACATCAGGAAGTAGTAGGTACTATAGGACAATATACTGGTTCACCTGATAAGGTCCATGTAGTAAATTCAATTCAAGATATTGAAGCTTTAAATATTGACGGAGAAAATTCTTTCTTTGCAACACAAACCACTCTGAGTGTTGATGAAACCCGTCATGTTGTAGAAGCTTTAAAGAAAAAATATCCAAAAATTATCGGCCCAAAGGCTGACGATACCTGTAGAGCAACTCAGGTTCGACAGAACGCGGTGCGTGACTTAGCAAAAGTCTGTGATCTCGTGTTGATAGCAGGCAGTTCTAATTCATCAAATTCAAACAGACTAAAAGAAGTTGCTATTAGCGAAGGTACTAACGCATACCTGATTGATGACAGTTCTATGATCGATCTTAAATGGTTTGAGAATGTTTCATCTGTGGGTATCAGTGCTGGAGCTTCAGCCCCTGAATATGTTGTGTCTGAAATTGTTGAGTTTTTATGTGCCCACGGAGCAGTCAATGTTGAAGAATTTGGCTGCGATTTAAAAGAAAAAAGCTTCCCACTACCTAAGGAAGTAAGTATTTAACCTTAAAGGTAAGATAATACCTGACCTTTTATAGGTCATTTAAGTACTTTAAGGAGACACAAGTGAAAGACTCTTCTAAATGCTTGCACGCAGGCTATACTCCTAAAAATGCTGGCCCTCGTGTAATGCCAATTGTGCAAAGCACAACCTTCCGTTTTGACAGCACCAAAGCTATTGCTGATCTTTTTGATTTAAAGACTGCTGACTATTTCTATACAAGACTAGGCAACCCAACTTGCGGTCATGTTGAAGAAAAGATAGCTGCTCTAGAAGGTGGTGTAGGTGCGATGCTGACCTCATCAGGACAAGCTGCAACACTAACTGCTGTACTTACAATAGCAAAAGCTGGTGATCATATTCTGTGTAGCTCCACAGTGTATGGCGGTACATTCAATTTAATGGCTGTAACTTTCAAGAGAATGGGGATTGATGTAACCTTCTTTGAACAGTCAGAGTCAGATGAAGAAATCGAAGCTAAGATTCAGGAGAACACTAAAGCAGTCTTTGGTGAAACCATTGCAAATCCTGCCTTAACCATCTTTGATATTGAAAGATTTGCAAAACTTGCTCACAAGCACCATTTACCTTTAATTGTAGATAACACCTTTGCAACACCATGTCTTTGCAAGCCATTTGAGTTTGGTGCTGATATTGTAGTTCATTCAACTACCAAGTACTTAGATGGTCATGCTGTACAGGTTGGTGGCTGCGTAGTTGACAGTGGTAATTTTGACTGGGCAGGTTCTGGCAGATTCCCAGAGTTTACAACTCCAGATGACTCATATCATGGTCTTGTTTATTCCAAAGCCTTTGGAAAGGCTGCTTTCATTGTCAAAGCAAGAGTGCAGATCATGCGTGATTTAGGTTGCTGTCAGACTGCACAGGGCGCTTTCTACTTAAATTTAGGCATTGAAACTCTACCTTTGAGAATTGTAAAGCACTCACAAAATGCTTTAGCTGTTGCTAAGCACTTAGAGTCACATCCTAAGATTGAAAAGGTAATTTACCCAGGTCTTGAGTCAAATCCTGATTATAAGTTAGGTCAGAAGTACTTAAAGGATGGCCTATGCTCTGGCGTTTTATCACTAGTAATTAAAGGTGGTAGAGAAGCTGGTGCGAAGTTTATTGACAGTGTAGTAATGTCATCTCCTGAAGTGCATGTTGCTGATATCAGAACCTGTCTGTTACATCCAGCTACTTCAACTCACAGACAGTTATCTGATGCTCAGTTAATTGAGTGTGGCATTACTCCTGGCTTAGTTCGTCTGTCAGTAGGTCTTGAAGATCTTGAGGACATTATTGCTGATCTTGATGCTGCGCTAGCTAAGGTTTAGTTGTAGCCGTTTATGTCTAGTTAATTTCGATATAGGTGGAGACTTTCTTGTCTCCACTTTCAATTACAAACTCGCCGACCTTTACTCCAAGATTTGACAGATCATAAACTCGAATTTGGCCTACAATTTCATTACCGCATTTTAGAACACGTCTTTTAGCAACTTCATCTGAGCCTAACTTAATACGGTTTAGACTTACCTTAATGGGGGTGCCATAACCTAAGACATAGACAGATACAGATGAGGTATAAACGCGTCTGATACCAACAGCTAGTACTTTTTCTACATTCTTAATCTTAAGCTTGTTATAGCGAGAGCATAAGTAGTTATCAGTCTCAGCAAAAGAGGTAGCTGAAAACAATAAGAGAAAAGATAAAAGCAGGGTAGATAGCAGTTTTTTCATCAAAATCTCGGCTTGAAGTTTTTATTTTTGCATAAACAAAAGCCTCAGAAACCTTAGAGGTTACTGAGGCTTTATCTAAATTCTAATCAAAAAATTAGAGATTTTCCATTTCTTTTAGCTGAGCCTGTACTTTAGCTAATTGAGTCTTGTTAAGCTCTAACTGAGCCTTAGCACCTTCTATGATTTTAGCAGGAGCCTTAGATACGAAAGCCTCGTTAGAGAGCTTGCTCTCACCTGACTTGATGTTGCCTTCAAGCTTAGCAATCATGGTCTTTAGACGCTTGATCTCTTCATCCTTGTTAACTACATCAGTCATAGCAAACAGAATTTCTGCATTGCCCATAGGTTTAGCAACACAAGGAGGTAATTCGTCGTTTTGACCTACGAACTTAACAGGAGCGATATTAGCTAAATCTTTCATGAAGATGAAGTTAGCTTCTGCGCAAGTCTTCTCAGCGTTTGATGCTCCACGCATCATAGGAGCTAAGGTTACAGAAGGAGCAACCTTCATTTCAGCACGTAAGTTACGAACTGTTGTAGCAAAGTCCTTGATGAATGCGATATCTTTTTCTGCATTTTCGTCTGCATCAAAATCTGAAGTTACAGGGTAAGCAGCATTGATAATTGTCTTATCTTGATTTAACTTACCAACCATAGGAGCTGTCTGCTGCCAGATTGTTTCTGTTAAGAATGGCATTACAGGATGAGCCAATCTCATAACGGCTTCTAGAACTTCAACTAGAGTGTAAGCTGTAGCATTCTTCTGAGCTTCAGTTGCCTTATCTGACTTTAAGATAGCCTTGGTGAACTCAAGATACCAGTCGCAGTACTCGTTCCAGATGAACTCATAGATATTTGAAGCAACCTGATCGAATCTGAAAGCATTGATTGATGCGGTAACATCCTCGATAGCCTTTCTCATCTTTGAACGGATGAACTTATCAGCTAGAGATAAGTCAGATGCATTAGGCTTAGTTAATTTCATCTCACCTACGTTCATCAGAACGAAACGTGAAGCGTTCCAAATCTTGTTACAGAAGTTTCTGTAACCATCAAGACGCTTCATATCCCAGTTGATGTCACGACCGTTTGAAGCTAGAGCGCATAGAGTGAAACGAAGTGCATCTGTTCCGTGAGGTGCGATACCATCTGGGAACTGTTTTGCAGTACGTTTTGCAATCTTTTCTGCCATCTGAGGTTGCATCATGTTAGCTGTGCGCTTTTGAATTAAGGTATCTTTATCAATACCATCAATCATGTCTAAAGGATCTAGTACGTTACCTTTAGACTTTGACATCTTGTTACCTTCTTCATCCCTGATTAGACCGGTTACATAAACAGTCTTGAAAGGTACCTGTGGATTGCCTTTCTCATCTTTCATGAAGTGCATGGTCATCATGATCATACGAGCAACCCAGAAGAAGATAATGTCAAAACCGGTAACCAGAGCTGAGGTTGGGTGGAACATCTTTAACTCTTTGGTGTTATCAGGCCAACCTAAGGTTGAGAATGTCCATAGAGCAGATGAGAACCAAGTATCTAGAACGTCAGGATCTCTTGTTAGTTTTACATCAGCAGACAGGTTGTACTTAGTACGAACTTCTTCTTCGTTGTGAGCAACGTAAACTTTACCGTTCTCATCGTACCAAGCTGGAATTCTGTGACCCCACCATAACTGACGTGAAATACACCAATCCTGAAGGTCGTTCATCCATGAGTAGTACATATTGGTGTACTGAGCAGGAACAAACTTAATTCTGCCATCTTTAACAGCTTCGATAGCAGGCTTACCTAATACGCTAGCACGTACATACCACTGATCGGTTAACATAGGCTCAATTGGCACACCACCACGGTCACCAAAAGGCTGTGATAAGTTGTGATCTTCAATGTGATCTAAAAGACCTAGAGCTTTTAAGTCCTCAACAATCTTGTCACGAGCTTCAAATCTGTCTAAACCTCTGTAAGCTTCAGGAATATAGTCTGAAACCTCATCTGTAGGATTACCATTAGTATCGAAAACTTCAGCTGCATCTCTAATGTGAGCATCCTCAGTAAGGATGTTTAACATAGGTAACTTCTGTCTCTTACCTACAGCATAGTCGTTGAAGTCATGAGCAGGGGTGATTTTAACGCAACCTGTACCAGTGGTCATGTCTGCGTGGATATCTGCAACAACAGGGATCTTTCTACCAACTAAAGGTAATTCTAAGTACTTACCTACAATTGATTTAAATCTTTCATCTGAAGGGTTAACAGCAACAGCGCTATCACCTAATAAGGTTTCAGGTCTAGTGGTTGCAATTAAAACGTAATCTTTACCATTTGAAGTCTTAACACCGTCAGCTAACTTGTACTTGATGTACCACATGAAGCCTTTGACGTCTTTGTTTTCAACTTCAAGATCTGAAATAGCAGTACGCAGTTTAGGATCCCAGTTAACTAGTCTCTTACCACGATAAATCAGGTCCTCGTCGTATAATCTTACGAATACTTCTAAAACAGCTTTTGAAAGACCTTCGTCCATGGTGAATCTTTCACGAGTCCAATCTACAGAAGCTCCTAAGCGTCTCATCTGACGGGTGATGGTACCCCCTGATTGCTCTTTCCATTTCCAAATTCTTTCAATGAACTTTTCACGACCTAAATCGTGTCTGGTTAGATTTTCTTCTTTAGCTAACTTTCTCTCAACTACCATCTGAGTTGCGATACCTGCATGGTCGGTTCCACACTGCCATAAGGTGTTATCACCTTTCATTCTGTGGTATCTGATTAAGGTATCCATGATGGTCTGCTGAAAAGCGTGACCCATATGTAATGAACCGGTTACATTAGGAGGAGGTAATGCAATTGAGTAAGAATCTTTTGATTCGTCATAACTTGGTTTAAAAAAGCCTTCTTTTTCCCATTTCTGGTAAGTAGAGCTTTCAAAATTTTCAGGGGTATAGGTCTTTTCCATATCCATAGTAAAAATGCCTTGAAATCTTTTTTATAAGTGCAAAAAATTTTGATTATTTTAACACTTTTTGTGCTTTCTCTCATCTATAAGTAGAGAGTAATAGATATTTACTTGTACCTTTATGCACAAAAGAAAGGTGAAAGGAGTAAATACATGTCAATTCAACTAAAAAATGGCAATTAGACTATACAAAAATGAAAAAACTGAGCTATGACCTACAAAAATTGTATGCTACATTCGATAAAAATAATAGTTAGGTTACAATTAGCAGGAATTTAGGTGTGTGAATAATAAGTAGTCAATGGAAATAATCTTAGCTAAATACTATAAAAAACTCGTTTTCTTGGGAGCGTTTATGCTCACAAGTTTAGTCTTTTTGTTTGCAACTTTATATTTGAGTGGAACTTTTGTAAAAGTTGTAGATGAGAAGAATCATGCTATTGGTGTTGAGAGAATGATTAACCTCTCAAACGAGATGGTAAAGGACTATGATATTATTTTTCAGCACACCAATAAGCTAGCAGCTTACATAGAGTCACATCCAAACGATTCTTTAAAGCAGATGGAAGACTTCGTAAAGACTGTTTTAATGCATCGTGATTTGACATCTTTCTTTAATAGAAAAAATACTGATTTCGTATATGCTTATGTCATCGCACCAGAAGACGTGATTTCAGTTACTTATCCTATAAGTAAGACAAATTCTCCTGACATTGCGTTTTTTAATGATCCAAATTCAGAGTACTACCTAAAGCTAGCTAAAAATAACCCTGGTGACGTAGTGGTACAAGGCCCTCTCATCTCTCCTAGAAATCATCAAGTGCTGGTATATAACCGTCAGGCTGTGTACGTAAATGGTAAGTACTGGGGCTATGTTGGATTATGTGCTGATTTCTATAAATTCTTAGAGTGTGTACGTTTAAACGTCGAAGATGAGTTGTTCGTCTATGGCATCAGATCATCAATATTTAAAGGCACCAGTGATTTTATCTGGGGCGACAATAAACTCTTTAAACGTAAGAGTGTTAACACTAGACAGAAATCTTTATTCTTTGGTAAGCAACGTTGGGATCTTGCTTTAAAGGTAAAAGAAGGAAATCTTGCAAGCAAATACTTCCAATTATTCTATGCTGTGATGTTCTCTTTATATATCATCACATTAGTGGTAGTGATGTTCTTTGTAAAGACAGCATTCTCATTGACCTCAGTCAGAACCTATGATGTGCTTACAGGAACTATCAATCATGATGTCTTTACACAAGTAGTAAACAAACATTTATCAGAGAAAAATAAAGAGTTTGGAATTATCATTGTCGAGTTAGTTCACTTTAAACAAGTTAATAATATCTTTGGTTATACGACCGGGGATGAGCTTTTGATTGAAATCACCAAGAGACTTCATTCTGTAATCGGTTATAACGATAAGATCTGCCGTTTAGGTGCTGAATTCTTTATCTTCTTAGACAATATTAAGAGTGCAGTCGATGTTGAGAAAATCTGCTCTGACATCAAGTCTGAGATGGGCACAACTGTTTATGCAAATAACTATGCGGTAAAACAGCCTGTCATCTTAGGCTACTCAAATTCTATTGAAGATGGTCGTGAGCTTAAAGTTTTACTTCACAGAGCTAATGAAGTTCTTGATACTAACCATGATAAGTTCTACAAAAACAGTGAAGATGAACAGTAGACGGGTATTTTAGATAAGCTTTCTGTAACCTAAAATAGTCTATAGTCAGATTTTGCTTTTACTAGTGAAAATCCTTTCTGTGATAATTTTGATTTTTGGATAACTAAAGTCAAAATTATCATCTATAATCTTGTCTATGAGTCAGTTAAATTCAAATAAGAAGAACAGTAGTGTTCTCATGCGGTATCGTCGTCTATTGTTAATTTGTCTAGCTTTAATAGTAGTGACAATAGGTGGATTTTGTGTTGTTGTTTACCTGTCAATAAACTCATTTCAAAAGTCTCCTGCTATTTATAAAGAACAGCTTTATTCCTTGAAAACAGGAGATAACGCATCAACTGTTGTGAATGCGTTTGTAACTAATCCTATTGAAAAGCAAATCGATCATATGTATTTGCGCTTCCATAAAGAGTATTCAGCTGTTCAGAAAGGACAGTACTTAGTGGATGGCAAAAAGAGTCTTTTAGATATCTTAAAAGATATGGTCGCAGGAAATGTAGTAGAGAAAATCTATCCTACTTTTACTGTAGTAGAAGGTGCAAATTTATCAAAGATCTTAAATAACATCAGTAAACGCAAGGTTGATGACAAGAAGTTTTACTCACTTATAAAAGATCATAAAAAGTTCATGGAAGATGTTTTTTCAGAGCATCCTGAGCTTTTAGAATTTATAGGCGGTCCAAAGGATAATTTCGAAGGCCTTGTAGCTCCTGCTACATATCCTATGTACGAAAAATCTCCTTTGTATAACCTCTTCAAACGAGGCATGATAAATCAGGTTAAGCTCCTTGAAAAAGAATGGGAAAACAGAGAACCTAACGATCTTATTAAGACTCCCTATGAGGCTTTGATCCTTGCTTCTCTCATCGAAAGGGAAACATTTTTAGATGAAGAGCGCAGTAAAGTTTCATCTGTTTTTAAAAACAGACTACAAAAGCAGATGCGCCTGCAAACAGATCCTGCTGTGATGTATGGTGTAAGCCGTAACTTTACGGGTAAACTTACCAAAAAGCATTTAAAAGCTGACACTCCTTATAACACCTATACAAGAGCTGGTCTGCCCCCAACCCCAATTTGTATGCCCCAGGAAAAATCAATTCATGCCGCTTTGCATCCTGAGGATTCAAAATCTTTGTACTTTGTAGCTAAAGGAGTATCTCCAAAAGAAGGTCATTCTTTTAGCAGTACCTTAGATGAACATAACAGGGCAGTTGTGTCTTACAGAAAGAAAGTTGCTGAATACTTAAAACAGCAACAAATTGCTGATTCTAGTCAGGATGAGTTAATTGAAGCTGAGAATGAAGCTCAGAACAATAACACTGGTGTAAGTCAGGACAAGAACAAAAACTCAAGCGATAAGACAAAAGTTGCAAGTAAGACAAAGAGTGATGATAGCAAGTCTGATAACAATAAAAACGTATCTAAATCTGATGGTAAAACAGCTCATGGTAAAGATACCGAAAAGAAAGACAACAAGACTGCATTTGAAAAGAGTAAAACTAATGATAAGAATTCAACAAACAATAACTCTAAAACTCAAACTGTAAAAGAGACTTCTGACAAGAAAGAGAATAATGCTAATACAGAGAATAAAGCAAATGGGCAAAATTCTCAAAACTGTAAAGAAAACAAAGAAGTAAAGGGAAAAGAAGATAAAGCTAACGATAAAGTAACTAAAGCTGAAGAGCCAAAGTCTGATGCCCCATCAAACAAGTCAACTGTAAAGGGAGATAACAGCACTCAAGAGAGCATAAAAGAAAAGTCTTTAAAACAAAATAAGAGCGTGGTGTCTTCAAAAACTAACAATAGTGAAACTGACAGAATTGCAAAAATTAGGCAAATTCAAAAAGATGCATTTAAAAAAGAAACACCAGTAATGATGGAATCAAAAAAGAATGAGATCTTAATTAAAGTCGATTAAACAATCTACATAATCTTAACTTTAATGTAAGATACGCCTACTTTAGTTAAAGAAATTATATTTTTAATTTACAGATATTTTTAGAAAAGAACGATGAAAAAAGGCTTGTTTATCACATTAGAAGGGACTGAAGGTTCTGGAAAATCAACACAAATTGCTGTTATTAAAGCGCATATGGAAGCAAAAGGTCACAAAGTAGTGTGTTTAAGAGAGCCTGGTGGTACTCCTATTGCTGAGGAGATTAGAACTTTATTAAAAACTCCTAGAAAAGATGACTATATGTGCGATAAGACAGAGCTTCTTTTGATGTATGCTGCTCGCGCTCAACTAGTAGAAACAGTGATTAAGCCTTTATTAACCGCTGGCACAGATGTTATCTGTGATCGCCACGACTTGTCTACAGTCGCCTATCAGGGCGGTGGAAGAGGCATGAATATGGATGATATCAATGCTATTAGAAAAGTCGTTTTAGGTGACTTTAGACCAGATTTAACCATTGTCATTGATGTTGATCCTAAGATTGGCATGCAAAGAGCAAGAAACAGAGGTGAGCTAGACCGTTTTGAGTTATCACAAATTGATTTCTTTGAGCGCGTTCGTAAAACATATCTTGAATATGCAAAAACTCATCAAGACTTTGTCAGTGTAGTTGATGGTCATAAGGAAATCTCAGCTGTAAGCCACGATGTAATCGCTTGTTTGGATAAATTAAATGCTTGAGAACTGGTTAAGAGCTTCTTTTTCAATATTTTCAAAATCGCTTTTACAGGGAAGAGTTCCTCATTCTCTTATCATTGCTGGCAATCCTAATTTAGGAAGTGCAAGATTAGCAATTGAATGCGCTAAGCTCTATCTGTGTCATAATCGACGTGAGGATCATTACTGCAATAGTTGCAAGTCCTGTTTAATGTTTAATGAACTGGAGACAGGCTCTCATCCTGATTTTATTTCACTTTTAAGTTCGACTACAGATGAAAGCGATAATGGAGAAGATTTATCTCACTCCTTCCGTGATCTTATAGTAAATATGGAAGGAGCCTTTTCACCTGAAGAATACCTCTCTACAAGCGGAGCTAAAAACAGCATCTCAAGAAGTGTAAGAGTAGATGGTATTCGTAAGCTTAACGAATGGGTAGCTGAAGGTTCTGTTTTTTCTCATGGCAAAGTTGCAGTAATTTCAAACGCACATACCATGCTTGAATCAGCTTCAAATGCTCTTTTAAAAACTTTTGAAGAGCCTCCTTATGACACCATGATCATTTTGCTTACCAAAGCATTTGAGGATTTGCCTCCGACTTTGTTGTCACGAGCTATAAAAATTCAGATCCCATCTGTAAAGCTTGAAGACTCTTTAGTATATTTAAAGCAAAGAGTAGTTGACGATTTTGATGAACAAAGAGCAAAGATTGCTCTTGCTCTTGCAGACGGTTCACCTGCTGGCGCTTTACAGATTTATTATGCACAACAAGATAAAGTGGCTAAAGATGTGGTGCAAAAACTAGAAGCTGTAATTTCCTGCAGTGATAGAAATCTTGCAAATATCAAAGAAAATGAGCTATTAGAATTAGTTAATTCACTTTCCTCTTTCGAGTGTGCTCATATCTTGCAAAAGTTAGTTACAGAACTGCTAAAATATAAAGCTAGATGTAAGCCTTCAGAATTGGTCCTTTTAGCAGGAGTTGATTTATCTGTATTGTGCAGATTGCCTGCAACACACTTATTTGAAGCTTTTAACGATCTTAAGTTTATTCGTGCTGATGGAAACTTGATCCCAAGTAGAGCTCCGATTGCTTTAATTAAAGCTTGGATCGAGGCTTTAAAGACAAAGGATAACTAAAACAAGTCATCTTGAATGATAAGATTAAGTGATGCTTGTTAAAAAGAATAGTAAATAAAGGTAGATAGTTTTGATTTTAACCAGATACATTTTCAAAGACATCCTAAAAGTTCAGGTAGTATGCTTTGCCGTACTGTTTACAGTATTTTTGTGTCAGACCGTGATTAAGCTTTTAGGACAAGCATCATCTGGCTCTGTTCCTGTAAATATTTTGTCAGAACTAGTGTTGTATTCAATGCCGTCAGTAGGTTTTATCTTACTGCCAATGACTTTGTATGTAGGGATTATTGTTTCTTTATCAAGAATGTCTTCAGACTCAGAAATGGTGGTTATGAAATCAATCGGTATTTCTGGTGTAACTTTCATGAAGATAGGCTTGCTCCTTGCCTTAATCACCGCTGCATTTACTGCTGTAAATTGCTTGTATCTGATGCCAAAAGCTACCTATGAGCAAAAGGTATTGAGTAACAACACTCAGAACAACCCAAGCTATATGCCAATTGAAAGCGGAAAGTTTTCTGATTTTGGTGAGTATACTATCTATATTCAGACTGTAAACGGTGGTGAGAAGAAAGATAAGTCATTAGAGCAGGTTGTGGTAATTAAGAATCTAAATACAGTGATGATTAAAAATAAAGAAGCTGTATTTAATATTGCTAAATCAGGTTATATCCGCACTGATGACAACGGTGTAAGATGGCTCACCTTAGGTGAAGGTAATCTCTATCAGACCAGTGGTAAAGATGGTTCTTTGAAAAAGACAAGCTATGAAACCTTAGCTGTTCCTGCTCCTGCTGATAGAGCTAACAATTTAAAAGATGATGTTCTACAAGGTATTTCTACAACGGACTTGATTGCCTCAGATAAAGTAAAATCAAAGGTAGAATTACAGTGGCGTATTGCTCCTATTTTAGGTTGTTTTATCTTTGCAATTCTTGCAATTCCTCTTTCTATGATTAACCCTCGACAGGGTAAGTTTGCAAGATTAGGACCTGCAATCTTACTGTTTGTAAGCTATTATTTAGTATTGCTTTCAATTCGAAATCTTCTAAATTCTGAAAAATTGCCTTTATATCCTGGTATGTACATCGTACCGCTTGTTTATCTTATCTTTGTTGCAATTCCTTTGAATATTGATCTCAAGAAAAAGGTTAAGAAATCAAAAAAGACTCAAAAGGTAAGTAGCTAAAAACTATAGCTTGTCATAAATTTACCTCTTCTCAATAAGACAAAAAATGCAACTTAAAGCTGCATTTTTTTTATTGAAAATATATGTAAAAGTCTTAATCGTTGTTATATGCGTAAGTTAAGAGATTAGGATGATTTTCTCTGTACTCTTTAGGTGAAACACCAACAAATCTCTTAAAAAGCTTGGTAAAGTAGCAAGGATCTTTAAATCCACATCTTTTAGCCACTTCATTGATGCTGTCTAAGGTAGTGGTAAGCTCGATAGCAGCTACCTCGGTTCTGAACTTGTTTAGATATTCCATTGGTCTGTAACTTGTAAGCTCTTTAAAGAACTTACAAAAATACTTTTCTGATAATTCTACAGACTTTGACATATCCTCAAGGGTGATATCCTTTGTGTAGTTATCAAAGATATATCTAAAGACATTGTTCGCCTTGGTAAAGTGTTTGTAGAAACGACCTGCAACTTCGTTGTCATAGAGAATGTAATCGTTTCTTTCAACAATAAGTGTAAACAAGTTAGTGAGCTTACCAATCAGCCTAATACTTGTGCACAAATCGTCATCATGAACGTGTCTGAAGATGTCTTCAATTACATCAGTGATTACTTTATCGCTATCTTGAGTGAAAAAGGTCTGTACTACTAGCTGATGAGTCACCACCATCTTGATGATTGAGTAGTGAGGCATTGAGAGATCATAAATATCTCTTAGATTAAAGGTAATGGATTCATACTCTGTATCCTCAGAACAAGGCTGGCAAGCATGAACTGCATAAGCATCTATAACACTACAGTCACCTTCGTTTAATGTAATGAGATGAGAATTTGCAGAAATGGTGACACTTCCTTTTATCACTCTGAATAACTGCTGATCTTCGTGGTAATGTAAAGGCACAACGAAGAACTCATTAGTTTTATCATAATGGTAGTATTCAAAAGGAAAGTTAATTGTTCTCTCTCTAACAGGTATTGGATAATTTGTTTTCATAATTTATATAAAACTTTAAGGCCTTTATATTTTTTTAGTTTTAATTGTTATAAAGCCTTTATTGAACTTTCGATTAGTAATCGATGTGTTCTAAAAAAATTCAAAGCTAAACGTTAATATCTAGATTTTACACTTATTCGAAAAAATTTTTTATCATTGAATAATAATACACGATATATATATTACATTAATTAAAATAAGCTACCTGCATAAATTGATGAGCTTACAGTCACTATGTTATCAATAGATGCAACATAAAATAAAGATTTAATCGCCTTTTTTATCAAAAAAAATTAGCTCAAGAATTAGATTTATTGCCTAACTTTTTGATAAAGCAAAATTTTACGTTTAAGTGCATTTATTCAGAATATGTTCTATTACTTTATGAACTAAGTGTTTTAGGACTTCGTATGATAAAATACTGCTAATTGAATGGAGTATAAAAATCTATGTACGGAATCCTTGATAGATATGTAGGCAAAAATATCATTATGTCAGTGCTGCTAGTAGCGGTATGTATGACCCTGTTTGCAGGTCTTATCACTTTTATTGATGCATTACGTTACATAGGTCGTGGCTCCATTGATTTCTTATTCGTTGTAAAGTATGTAATGCATAAGATACCTGGTATCTGTGTAACTTTCTTCCCTGTATCAATTCTGATTGGCGGTGTAGTAGGTCTTGGCATGATGGCAAGAAATTCTGAGATCATTATTCTGCAATCAATTGGTCTGTCTAAGTTGAATATCGGTGTATCCTGCGTAAAAAGCATCATTCCTTTAATCATTGTGATCTTATGCATAGGTGAATTTGTAACTCCTAGACTTGAGAAGATTGCTGAAGAGAATTTTGATAAGGCATCTATGAACGTAGGTGTCTCTTTAACCACAAATGGTACTTGGATTAAAGAGGGCAATAATTACATCGGTATTTTAGGTATCGTCAACGGCAATATGTTAATGGGCGTCGTCCGTTATGAAGTCGATGATAACAAGTTAAAGTCATATAGTCATGCACGTATTGGCAAATATGAGAATGACCAGTGGGTAATGTATGACGTTAATAAAGTAAGTCTTACTGATGCAGGAACTGTTCACGAGAATATGGCAAAGCAGGTATGGCAGATTGGTATTAACTTAAAGAGAATTGAGGTATTAAGTGAAGTCTCTGAGAACTTGTCTGTATTTCAGCTTTATGATTACATCAATTACATTGAGCACAATGGTGTGGATTCATCTCGCTACCGTCTAGCTTTATACAACAAGTTTATGTCTCCAATGGTCATGTTGGTAATGTTACTTTTGGCTTTATCAACCATTTTCGGTCCATTACGTTCAATGAATATGGGCGCTAGAATTTTATCTGGTATTTCATTAGGCTTTGGTTATTACGTTCTAAATCAGATTGTAGCACCATTCTCCATTGTATATGGTGTTCCTCCAATTGTAGGTGCCTCATTTGCAACAGTTATCTTTGCAGGCTTTGCTGTATATCTGTTAAACAGAAAATCATAAAAATTGATCTTTGACAAAGTAAGCTTCGATCTATATAATGATGCCATTCTGTGCCGAAGTGGCGGAATTGGTAGACGCAGCGGATTCAAAATCCGCCGCCCTTAAAAGCGTGTGGGTTCGATTCCCACCTCCGGCACCATACCCACTTTTTATCTAATCTCATTAAACTTCATTTTGTATCATTTATAGCAGCGCTTTTCCTGTAATTTCAAATAATTACTGCTGTTTTCAATATCCTTCAATTTCATTCAAGCTCATCGGCGCTACAAGTCTTAAAAAACTGTAGTTTTTATGTAAAATTTCTGTTGTGATTTTTTTTCAAATTTCGTTTTTTATCCGTAAGCAGGAATTGATAGGTTAAATAATGAAGAAGATCACAGCTATAGAATTTCATGGTAAAGACAAAAAAGGTGGTTTACTCAAAGAATGCATCAACAAGGCTGTTAATGAACATAAACAGGTTCATAAAGGTCTTGGTGTTGGACTAGAACTCCTAGTTTTAAAGAATACAGGAATAACTAACTTTAACTATAATGAATTTAAATTCAATTTTCTAAATAATGCAGTGACTGTTCCTTGTCACCTCATTTTTCAAAATTTAAAAATTCTAAATTATTTCTTTGCGTAACTCACCATAATGCCAGCGTCTTTTCTGAATACTGTTGTTTAAAGCGTTTTGATTTACGTTTTATGGCTAAGCACTAAATAGGTCATAGCAGATCTTTATAATAAAGATTGTAATCACAAAGAGCATGATAGGTTTTGTTCCGATAGCTCCTTTCTTTTCAAAGAATTTAGCTCCAACGTAGTTACCAGCAATACTAAAAATACCAGCTGTAAGCCCTAAGGTAAAAACTACAGTATCGTTGATACAGAAAACAGTAAATGCTGCAAAATTAGTAGTGAGATTTACAGCTTTAGCTAAGCCATTAGCATTTTTTAAAGTAAGGTTGGCAAAGGTACAAAAACCAATTAAAAGGAAAGTTCCTGTTCCAGGTCCATATATACCGTCATATATTCCTACAAGTAATGATACTAACGAGCACAGCGCAATGACAAGAACTTCACTTAGTTTCTTCTCAGATCCCTGTCCAAAATTTCTGTTTTTTAAGAGGTAATACGCTGTAAGAGGCAATATGAATAGAAGGGCTATTTTAAACTCTTTGTCAGGAACTAACAGTGCTAGCTTTGCTCCAATTGACGAGCCTACAAAAGCAAAAATAACGCCAATTACAGCCATTTTTAAGTTAATGTAGCCTAGTTTTGCATATTTGTAGGTGGTAATTGCTGTTCCTAGCATTGCACTTAATTTATTAGTACCAAGAGCAAAATGAGTTGGAAGACCAGAAATAAAATAGGCTGGAAGTGAAATGAGACCTCCTCCACCAGCTATTGCATCAACAAATCCAGATAAAAATACAAATGGGCAAACAATAAGATAAACGTAGATATCTATAGTCATTTTAAATACTGAGCACTTGATTATTTGAATATGAGTTAAGCACAAGGGACTATAGCACAGGAGTGAATTTATAAAACAGATGTATCGATTATGCTCAAATTTGCACAAAAAAACGCCTGACAGAGTCAGGCGTGACATATGAACGATTAGCTTAAATTTTTATTTAGAAAACTTGTAGATAATTGTCTTCTGCAATGGTTTCTCAGGAGTTACAATTGGGTTTACATCAGCAAACTGTGGTAAGTGAGGGCAATCTGGGTAGAACTCAGGCTCAATACAAACAGCACTCTGATCTTTATAATCCTTTCCATCATCACGGGCAGTGATGTGATTATCACCATGATTTACATAATTAGCAGTATATAACTGGAATGCAGGGTAATCTGAAGAAACTTCTAAAGACAATTTCTTGTCATCAGATGATACCTTAATAAATGGTTTTGTCAAATCACCATCGATTAAAAATGGGTGATCATAACCTAAACTTGCTTTCATCTGGTCATCTTTTCTAAAGTCATGACCGATGGTCTTCTCTTTTGTAAAATCAAAAGCACCACCTGCTACCTTACGAACTTCACCTGTAGGAATTGAGGTGTCATCTAAAGGTAAGAATTCAGTTGAGTTCATCTTAATGGTGTGATTTAGAATTGAGCTGTTGTGACCGTTTAAGTTGAAGTAAGCATGGTTGGTGATACATGCATAGCACTTCTGGTCGCACTTTCCTGTGTACTGCATAACGAGTTCATTGTCATCAGTTACGGTAAAGACAACGGTTAAATCGAAGTTTCCAGGAAATCCCATGTCACCATCAGGAGAATGAATGGTGTAGGTAAGAGAGTTAGCACTCTTATCTAAAAGTTTGAAACGACGCTTATCAAAACCTTCTACGCCTCCGTGAAGACAGTGCTGTGCGCCTGAATTTAACTTATATTTTTTGCCATCAATCTCAAACTCAGAGTTTGCTACACGGTTAGCGAAACGACCAATGGTTGCATTAAAGAAGCATGCTTGTTTATACCAATCAGCAGGATCTTTTACACCGAGTAAAACTTCACGTGCTTCTTCGCCCTTTACAGGTACCTTCATAGAAATGATGGTTGCACCCCAGTCCATAATGGTAACACTCATGCCATTAGCGTTAGAGATGGTTTCTAAATTTGGATTTAATGAATAGCTTTCATTCATGGTGAATTTCCATTTACTTATTGTTAATTTCTTTACTATGCTAATTATATGGTAAAGAAAATAAGATAAATGAAAACGTTTACAAAATAGTGATATAGCGCAAATTTTTGTGAATACGTATCTATTTAACTTTTTGAATTTTAATAAGATTTAAAATGACGAAATTTTGCAACATTGAAGATGATAGTACTTAATTTTCAATTTGTTTGTGTTTTTCTCTGTTCCAAATTGACTGATTTATCCCATATATTATTAAAATCGTGACAATTTGAGAATAATAAGGTTAATGCATGGCTAAAACTTAAGCGTTAGATGTTATGATTAAGTAGTTTTAATGACAGGTTGAAAAGAGGATCATATCAATGCAAAGCTTCTTAGAAATATCAAAAAACCGTTACACAACCAAGCATTACGATCAGGATAAAAAAATCTCACAAAAAGACATTGATATCTTACTTGAGATTGCAAGACTTACTCCATCAGCTGTAAATATCCAACCATGGCATTTTTATGTAGGTTCTACACAGAAAGCAAAAGATCTTATTTTGCCTGCAATTCCAGACTTTAACATCCCAAGAATAAGAGATTGTTCTCACTTTATCGTTTTGTGTTCAAAAACCAAGATATCTAAAGAGGATTATGAGGCACTTACAGAAAAAGAAGATAAGGATGGTCGTTTTGGTGATCCTAAATTAAAAGAGGCAATCGGCTCACACCGTATGGAATTTGGCCAGATGCACGAGAAGTTAGGGGATTTTTCACATTGGACAGCAAAACAGGTTTACCTAGTAATGGCTGCTTTGTTATATGGTGCAGCTTCAATGGGTATTGACTCAACCCCAATTGAAGGAATGGACTTTGCTAAAGCTGATGAAATTCTTGGATTAAAAGATAAGAATTTACAGTCTGTTGGCATTGTAACTTTAGGCTACAGAAAAGATGATTCTAATGCTCTAAGACCTAAGTCAAGATTAGCAAAAGAAACTATTATTTCATCACTGGACTAACTAAGAAAAGGAGCGAAAATGTTTGAGTTTACAACTCAGGGCACATGCAGTAAAAAGATCTTTGTAGAGCTAGATGGCAAAAAGATTAAATCAGTTGATTTTGAAGGTGGCTGTAATGGTAATTTAAAAGCTATCGGTAAGCTTGTAAAAGATCATGATATTGATGAAATCATTCCTATTTTAAGAGGAAATCTCTGCAAGAACAAGAATACTTCATGTGCTGATCAGTTAACTTATGCTCTAGAAGAAGCTTATAAAGCAGAGCAGGGCAAATAGTCAGTATAATCACTTCAAAATAAAAAGGTCCTACAAAAAAGCAGGACCTTTTACTTAATTCTCTTCTAATCGAAAGATTTAAACGGTACCGTGAGCTCTCCAAGTTGGAATTTTGCTCTCATACTCTTTAATCTCATCTTCATGCTGTAAGGTCAAAGAAATAGCATCTAAGCCTTCTAACAGGCAGTGACGTCTGAAAGGATCTAAAGTGAAAGTAAAGTGCAGGTTATCGCAATCTACAGTCATCTTTTCAAGATCGATAGTAATTTCGGTACCAGGCTTTGCCTCTAGTACTTTAAAGATCTTATCGACATCTTGAGCTGACAGCTTTAAAGGTAACAGACCATTACCTAAAGAGTTGTTGTAAAAGATATCTGCAAATGAAGGAGCTATAACTGCTCTAAAACCATAACCCATTAAAGCCCAAGGAGCGTGCTCTCTAGATGAGCCGTTACCGAAGTTGTCACGAGCAACTAGAATAGTAGCACCTTTGTACTCAGGTTTATTTAAGTTAAAATCAGGATTTGGTTTTGTTTCGGCATCATCTAAATATCTCCAGTCATGAAACAGGTGGGCACCAAAACCATTTCTATCTACAGCTAATAAGAACTGCTTTGGAATGATCTGATCTGTATCGATATTTGCTGAATCAAGAGGTACTGCAACACCCTTGTGTACGGTAAATTTCTGCATTTATAATCCCCTTAGATAAATTCTCTTACATCAGCGATAGCGCCTTTGATTGCACATGCTGCAGCAGTAGCTGGGCTCATTAGATGAGTTCTTGAGCCTTTACCTTGACGACCTACGAAGTTACGGTTTGAGGTTGAAGCGACTCTAATGCCAGCTGGAGCCTTGTCGTCGTTCATGGCAAGACACATTGAGCAGCCTGGCTGTCTCCACTCAAAACCTGCATCGATAAAGATCTTATCCAATCCTTCTTTTTCAGCCTGCTTTTTAACCCAACCAGAACCAGGAACTGCAATAGCTAACTGAATGTTAGATGCAATCTTGTGACCTTTTAGAACCTTAGCTGCTTCTCTAAAGTCCTCAATTCTGCCGTTAGTGCAAGAACCAATGAATACATAATCAACAGGAGTACCAATTAGCTTCTGACCTGGTTTTAAGTCGATGTACTCAAGAGCATCCTTGCATGATTTAGCCACGATAGGATCGCTGTAATCATCAGGTGATGGTACTGTTGCTGTCACAGGAGCTCCCTGACCTGGGTTAGTACCCCAGGTAACATAAGGCTCCAAAGCTGAAGCATCGATAGTAACAGTCTTATCAAATACAGCATCATCGTCAGACTTTAAAGTCTTCCAGTACTCTACAGCTTCATCAAAATCTTTGCCTTTAGGTGTATACAGTCTGCCTTTTAGATATTCAAATGTAGTCTCATCAGGGGCAATCATGCCTGCTTTTGCGCCAAACTCGATAGCCATGTTAGACAAGGTCATTCTGCCTTCCATAGACAGAGCGCGTACTGCTTCACCACAGAATTCAACAGCATAACCAGTACCACCTGCTGTAGTTAATTTAGCAATGATAGCCAAAATTAAGTCTTTAGCGTAGCAACCTTTTTTCAGGCGACCAGTACACTCTATCTTCATGGTCTTTAGACGACCCTGCTTTAGAGTTTGAGTTGCCATTACGTGTTCAACTTCAGAAGTACCGATACCAAAAGCTAGAGCACCAAAAGCGCCATGAGTTGCTGTGTGTGAGTCACCGCATACTAAGGTAGTGCCTGGCAGTGTAAAACCGGTCTGTGGTCCAATGATATGAACAACACCTTGGTTTTCTTCACCAAAACCAAAGAACTTAACACCAAATTTCTTGGTATTAGACATTAAAGCTTTGATCTGCTCTTGAGCCATTGGTGAGCAGGCTTCAATGGTTTGTGATCTTGTTGAAATGTCATGATCCATAGTTGCCAGATGCAAATCAGGACGGTGTAGCTTACGACCTGCCTGTTCAATACCAGCAAAAGCCTGAGGTGAGGTTACCTCATGGACTAATTGTCTATCAATATACAGAGTTGGCAGCTCTCCTTCCTGCTTGAAAACAATATGACTGTCATAAACTTTCTGATAAAGTGTTTTACCCATTTTTAAAACCTATGTGTTCTAATTTATTTATTTTTAGCCATTGATCTCTGAGGCAATCTTGTCACCCATCTCTGATGTAGATAGAGCAGGGCGAGGTGAAGCACCTGATTCCATTAGATCTCCAGTCAGATAGCCTTCTTTTAGTACTTTAGCTACAGCATCTTCAATGCATTTAGCTGCATCGTACTCTTTTAGAGAGTAGCGAAGCATTAGAGCAGCTGACAGGATTTGAGCAATAGGGTTAGCAATGTTCTTACCTGCAATATCAGGAGCAGAACCACCTGCCGGCTCATATAGACCGAAACCGCCCTCACCTAATGAAGCTGATGGTAACATGCCCATAGAACCAGTGATCATTGCGCACTCGTCTGATAAGATATCACCGAACATGTTTGAACATAGCATTACGTCAAACTGAGCAGGGTTCTTAACTAACTGCATAGTAGCGTTATCAACATAGATGTGCTCAAGTTCAACCTCAGGGTAGTTCTTAGCCATCTCTGTTACAACTTCACGCCATAGAACAGAACTCTGTAATACGTTTGACTTATCAACAGAGGTTACTTTCTTATTACGTAACATAGCTGCTTCAAAAGCAATCTTAGCGATTCTTTCAATTTCAAAACGGTGGTAGATCTCAGTATCGAAAGCTTTTTCCTGTGGACCCGTACCTTCTCTGCCTTTAGGCTGGCCAAAGTAGATACCACCAGTAAGCTCACGAACGCACAGCATATCAAAACCGCGCATTGCAATATCAGCACGTAATGGAGACAGTGATCCTAAACCTTGGTAAATCTTTGCAGGACGGAAGTTACAGAACAGGCCAAACTGCTTACGTAATGGTAGAAGAGCACCAGCTTCAGGACGCTTTGCTGTAGGTAAGTGATTCCATTTAGGACCACCTACAGATCCGAATAAAATTGCATCAGCCCACTTACAAGCATCCATGGTCTGCTCAGGTAGTGGCGTACCGCAAGCATCGATAGCGCAACCGCCAACTAACTCTTTTTTGTACTCTAAGGTAAAGTTAAACTTTTTCTGAACAGCTTCTAAAACCTTTAAAGCCTCATTCATTACCTCAGGACCGATACCATCACCAGCTAGTACTGCAATTTTATAATTCTTAGCCATTTTTAAGCATTCTCCTTTTCGTGCTTTTCTTCTTCAATAAGTTGTGCTCTATAAATACTGTTACATGCTGAAATCAGTGACAGGGCAGAAGCTTCGATAACATCAGTTGATAAGCCTTTACCGTGATAATGTCTATTGTTGTAAATAACATCAACATCAACCTGACCTTGGGCGTTCATACCTGAACCTTTTGCTGAAATTACAAAGTTGTCAAGCTTTAGCTTGATACCGGTTAGGCGTGAAATACAGTTAAACACTGCATCAACAGGACCGTTACCTGTACCTGATTCTGTTCTGGTTCTCTTACCAATCTTCAGGCGAACTGAAGCTGTAGGAATAATGTTTTTGCCACCTGACATTACATTTAAGCTGTCTAACTCAAACTGTGAATCCTCTTCTTGTTCATGAGATAAGAACAGCAGAGCCTCTAGATCATAATCAAAGACTTGACCTTTTCTGTCAGCTAACTTTAAGAATCTTGCATAGATATCATCAAGATCATAAGAACCTTCACGATAACCTAATTTTTCTAGAACAGCCTTGATCATATGACGACCGGAACGAGCGGTCATATGCATGTTGTTTTCTTTGAAACCAACGCTCTGAGGGGTTAAGATTTCGTAAGTGCTCTTGTTCTTTAATACACCATCCTGGTGAATGCCTGAACTGTGAGCAAAAGCATTTGAACCAACAATAGCCTTGTGGCTAGGAACTGGTTCATTGGTAATACCTGATACCACCTGACTTGCTCTTGCAATGTTCTCGGTGACGATGTTGGTGTAAACACCTTTCATGTATTCCTTACGCAGTTTCATTGCCATTACAACTTCCTCAAGGGAAGTGTTGCCAGCTCTTTCACCAAGTCCATTTACGGTACACTCAATCTGGCGGGCGCCTTCCATTACAGCTGTAAGAGAGTTTGCTGTTGCCATACCAAGATCATTGTGGCAGTGAACTGAGATTACAGCCTTATCGATATTTGGAACTTTGTTGTAAAGAGTCTTGATGATGCCACCGAACTCATAAGGCAGGGTATAACCTACTGTATCAGGAATGTTAACTGTGGTTGCACCTGCTTTAATTGCATTTTCAACCATTTTACATAGATGATCGATAGGAGTACGACCAGCATCTTCACATGAGAACTCAACATCATCAGTGTAGTTTCTTGCTCTCTTTACAGCATGAACAGCCATCTCCACGATGTCGTCAAAGTTTTTCTTTAACTTATCGTGAACGTGAATATCTGAGGTGGCTATAAAAGTATGAATTCTGTAGTGATCAATACCTTTAAAGGCTTCATAGCAAGCATCGATATCTTTATCTAGAGCTCTTGATAGACCACAAGCGGTTGAGGTCTTTAAAGCTAGAGCGATTTCTCTTACAGACTGTAAATCACCAGGTGATGAAATAGGAAAACCTGCCTCAATAACATCAACACCTAACTGCTCAAGACAAAGAGCAATTTGTAATTTTTGTTTTGTTGAAAGTGACTGCTGTAGTGCCTGTTCGCCATCACGAAGAGTTGTATCAAAAATAATGACTCTATTGTTATCGACTGCCATATTTTTGCCTTACCTTTTTTATACTGAAAAACAATAAATTTGAAACTTTTACAACTTACATCTTTAATTACAAAAAGTATGTAATTGTCTTTGGTGTTAGGTATCTTATCACTATGAAAATGTAATTGAAGTAGTTTTTACAATGTTTATGAATAATAAAATTTAATATATTGAATTATATAATAATTTATTTTCAAAATTATTATAAAATGTAACATTAAAAATGTATTATTTCTTTGCAATATATGTATATATTGTAAAATATGATTTTTGCAATTTAGTGTACTTCTGTAAAAATCTAACAAATGAAACTGATTCTGTTTGCAAATGATATGGTTGTTAACTATGATCGCTACTGCAATGACAGTGCAGTTCATGAGCATGCTTAAGATTACGTCCGAAAACTTAAGATCTGACCTAATAAAAGGAGATCCACATGGATAGAAAATTTTTTGAGATAACCCCAGACGAATTTAACTACAGTGCCTTTAAACTTATTGCCAGAGACTGGCTTCAGATAACTGCAAAAGCTGATGGCAGAGTCAACACCATGACAGCCTCATGGGGAGGAGTAGGTCAGATGTGGGGTAAAAATGCCGCTTACATTTTTATAAGACCGCAGCGTTTTACCAAGACGCTTGTAGATAAGACAGAGCTCCTTACTCTTCAGGTACTCCCAGAGACTTTAAGAAAAGTTAATTCCTACTTTGGTAAAGCATCCGGTTTTAATGAGGATAAGATAAAAGAGTCAGGAGTGACTGTTCTAGAACAGGAAGGACATGTGTATTTTGAGCAGAGCGATGTCATCATGTTCTGTCGAAAGATGTACGTTCAGGAGCTGAAAAAAGAGTGTTTTACCGATACTGACAATATCGACAAATGGTATAAGGACGGTGATTTTCACACCATGTATGTAGTAGAAATAGAAAAGCTTCTGATTTCAGAGAATTTTAAAAAGACTCATTCTCTGTAATGATAAAATAGTTCTCAAAGGCAGGTGATATCTCTGTATAAAGCACCTGCCTTTACTTTCTGTCAGAGGAAAAATCCTCCTATCACTTTTACTATAAGAGCACACAGCCACGCCAGTGTGGTTCCGTAGCCTGCCTGCAGCAGTGCCCATTTTAGCGAGGTTTCCTGAGCTATTGCTGAAAACGATGAAATGCATGGCACATACAGAAGGATAAAAATTAGGTAGGCCAGAGCTACATTAGGCGCAATAGGGATTCTTTTTGCAAGAGCATTCTCGTCAACATCCTGATCTCCAGTATTGTAAAGTACGCTCAGAGTACTTACTACAAGCTCCTTAACTCCTATGCCTGAGACAAGTCCCACACTCAGTTTCCAGTTAAAACCCAGAGGCTCCATCACAGGTTCAATAGTTTTGCCTATTTTACCTATGTAGGAGTTTTCCTGCTGTACAGCTGCCGTTACTGTACCTTCAGTTCTTGGAAAATAGCCTAAAGCCCAGATGATTACAGAGGCAATAAGAACCACTCCTCCAAGCTTTTTCATATAAGCATATCCTTTATTCCAGGTGTGCTCAAGAACCATTGCCAGACGGGGAATTCTGTATGGCGGTAGCTCGATAACAAAAGGAATACCGTCGTTTTTGAACAGTGTTTTGCTTAAAAGTCTTGCCGAGAGTGCTGCCACAAGAATTCCGAACAGATAAATGCCAAAAAGCACTATTCCAGGATGAGAAGGAAAGAACACTCCTATGAGCAGAATATAGATAGGCAGTCTTGCTGTACATGACATAAAAGGAGTTATAAGCACGGTTATAAATCTGTTGCGTCTGTCCTCAATGGTTCTGCATGCCATAACAGCAGGAACGGTACAGCCAAACCCCATGATAAGAGGAATAAAGGAGCGACCGTGCAGACCTATCTTATGCATTAGTTTATCCATGATAAAGGCGGCTCGTGCCATATAGCCGGAGTCCTCCATCATTGAGATGAAAAGGTATAGAATAAGAATATTGGGCACAAAGGACAGAATACTTCCAACTCCGCCTAAAACACCGTCTGTTATCAGATCTTTTAGAGCAGAGTCAGCCATATAGGTGTCAATGTGAGCTGCCACAATATCAATAACAGACTCAATCCATCCTTGCGGATAGGCTCCTACAGAGAAAGTTGCCTCAAACATTAAAAACATGAAACCTAAAAATATCGGATATCCCAGGATCCTGTGGGTTACTATACTGTCGATGATTTCAGTTCTGCTCTTTTTCTTTTTTATGTTCTCTGTATAACTTTCCTTGAGGGCACCGCTAATGAAAGCGTATTTTGCATCAGTGATGGCCGTTTAACTGTCCTCATGCTTGAGCTGTTCAATCTGAGATGTCAGTTTATCTCTTTTTTCAAGCACACTCTTCCAGTGAGGCTGACCTCTAACCAGCTTTTCAGCATCAGGATCATTTTCTAGGAGTTTGATGGCGATATATCTTGTGGAGAATCTGCTGGAGATGTTCTGATTCTCCTTTAGGAGTTTCTGTAGAGCTCCGATACGCTTTTCAATGATGTAACCGTGATTTACATGAACGTGGTGGTAGATCTGCTTGAGGTTTACAGAAATACTGCTAGGGCAGGAACTGCAGTTATGGCATTTACCTTCTCTGCATTTATCCTCATCATCTGAGCTCTTGTACCAGTCCTGCATTTCATTGAGCACTGCCTGGTTGAAATTATTGCCGTTTTCTACATAATCGCCTTTTTCATAAATGAGTATGGCAAGGTGCATCAGGTGGTTGAGTCCGGCTCCTGTCTTGCCTACAGTAGGAACGATTGGCATGCCTAAAAGTCGGCTTAACTGAACATAGTCAAGAGAATCGCCTCTGCGACTTAAATCGTCGTACATATTCAGAGCGAGCATCATTTTTACATCCATATCCATAAGCTGTGTGGTAAGGTACAGATTTCGTTCAATATTAGATGCATCAACAACATTAAGTACTATATCTGGGGAGTTATTGATAAGGTATTCACGAACGTATCTCTCTTCTGGTGAATATGCAGATATGGAGTAGGTTCCAGGCAGGTCAACAAATCTGAATGTGTATCCTCCGTATGCAAAAGTGGTTTCTCTTGCATCTACAGTAACTCCAGAATAGTTTCCAACATGCTCGTTTGCTCCAGACAGGTAGTTGTAGATTGATGTTTTTCCGCAGTTTGGATTTCCTTCAAAGGCGACGGTGATAGTCTTTTCCAGTCTTGTTGCAATTTCCTGCATCTCTTTTTCTGTAAGAGTTCGGTATTCGTCAAGAGGGGCATTTTCATCTTTTGACTCACAGATGTTCTCATGTTCACCGACAACCTCAATCATTGCACCTGCGCTCTCTGCAGAGCAATCTGTGCGCCCATAACCTCGTATTCAACAGGATCTTTTAGTGGAGCGTTTCTGACAACCCGTACGGTTTTCCCGTTTACAAAACCAAGCTCGATAACTCTCTTTCTAAAACTTCCGTGACCTGTAACTCTGGTGATAATTCCTTTCTCACCTGTTTTTAACTCTGATAACTTCATAGAAAATCTTCACTGTGACTAATAAAGTGATTTGTTCTTCTTTGGAGGACTTATATTCTTCAGTATAATTGGATATTGAGCTCCTGCAAAGATATAGATGTCAGCAGAAAAATTTTTTTACTCAGCACGGATGGCAAAAAATCATTTTAAGATTGCGAAGTAAATCACATTTATGTATAATTGCGCAGCATTTTTTTTGAGGCGTGTCTAATTTAAGGTTGAGTCGCGGGTTTTAGACTCATGTGCGTGTGTCTGTAAAGTATTAAAAATCTAATATATATCTATAGAGCATGTCGTTAAGATAAGACGCTCCTCTTATTCAGGAGCATAAATGTCAGATATTAAAGAAAAAGATATCACTACCACTGTAGGCGGTGAGGAAAGCTTATTAGTTAAAGAAGCAGAAAAGTTAACTGATACTGAGTTAACTTATGAGACTGATGAAAACATTGTTACCTTTGACGATTTAGGTCTGTCAAAGGAAGTTTTAAAAGCAGTTCATGATTTAGGCTTTGAATCTCCTACTCCTATTCAAGAAAGATCAATCCCTGTAGTTTTAGAAGGCAGAGATATGATTGGTCAGGCTCAGACCGGTACTGGTAAAACAGCTGCTTTCTCTTTACCAATCCTTTCAAAGTTAGATTGTAAAGAACAGTGCATACAGGCTTTAGTTTTAGAGCCAACCAGAGAGCTTGCTATTCAGGTTGCTGAAGCTTGTCAGCAATTTTCAAAGTATTTAAAGAACTTTAGAGTAGCACCTATCTATGGTGGCGCTTCATATGAGAATCAGATCCGCTCATTACGTCACGGTGCGCAGATTGTGGTTGCAACTCCAGGTCGTTTAATCGATTTAATCGAGCGTGGTAAGGTTGATTTATCAAAATTAACCCATATGGTTATCGATGAAGCTGATGAAATGTTACGTATGGGCTTTATTGATGATGTTGACTGGATTTTAAGCAACACTCCAGAAACTCGTCAGACTGCTCTGTTCTCAGCTACCATGCCTCCTGTGATTGCTCGTATTGCTAAGAATCACTTAAAAGATCCTGCTGATGTTCGCATTGAGTCAAAGACTACCACTGCTACAACCGTTCATCAGCGTTACTGGATTGCGTCAGGTGCTCATAAGATTGATGCAATGACCAGAATCTTAGAAGTTGAAAACTACGATGCTGTAATCGTGTTTGTTCGTACTAAGACCGATGCAGAAGACGTATCAAACCGTTTAATGGCAAGAGGTTTTGCTTGTGCTGCTCTACACGGTGATATTCCACAGCGTCAGCGTGAAAAGATCATCGAAAGATTAAAGAAAGGTCAGTTAGATATCATTATCGCAACCGATGTGGCAGCTCGTGGTCTAGACGTAGACAGAATTACTCACGTATTCAACTACGACATTCCATATGATGCCGAGTCATATGTACACAGAATTGGTAGAACCGGACGTGCTGGCAGAACTGGTGAGGCAATCTTATTCGTATCTCCACGTGAGAGAAGAGCATTACGTCTAATTGAGCGCGTAACCGGTCAGAAGATCGAGCCTATGCAGATGCCTTCAATTGCAGATGTTAACAAGGCAAGATTAGAGAACTTTAAGAATCAGGTTTTACAGACCATCGAGGAAGGTGGTCTTGAGACTTTTGAGGAAGTTATCTCTGAGTTACTGTCAGATGATGCAATCGAAGTTGAAACTCTATGTGCTGCATTAGCTAAGATGGTACAAAAAGATGGTACCTTATTATTAGATGACAGCAAGCCAGAACCTCGCATGAGGACCTTTGACGATGACAATCGTTCAGAGAGAGGCGAGCGCGGTGACAGAAGAGAAAGAAAACCATTCCCAACAGCAGAGGCTGCTCCATTACGTGAGTTCCCTGACATGGCTATGGTAAGATTCCGTGTTGCTGTTGGCCGTAAGGATGGCGTAAAGCCAGGTCAGATCGTAGGCGCTATTGCTAACGAGGGTAACATCGAGTCGAAGTACATCGGTGAAATCTCAATTTTTGATACCTTTACTACCGTTGACTTACCAGACGGTATGCCAAAGGACACCATGCATATCCTGTCTCAGGCAAGAGTATGCGGCAGACCTTTAGATTTACGAATCTATACTGCAGAACCTCCTCGTTCTAGAGGTGGTAGAGATGGTGGCAGAAGGGACAGACCATTTAACCGTGATCGTGAGTTTGACAGACAGGGGCAAAACTCAGGTCGTGATTTTAGAAAGTTTGAAGGTGAAAGACGCTCATCTCGTTCGGGTGGCAGAAAACGTCCTGATTTTGGTGGCTTCGATAAGAGATCATCTTCAAGAAAGGGTAATGACAAGGGCGGTTTCCGCAGTTCTTACTCAGGTCGTCGTGAAGGCTTTTAAGATTTTATCTCCACAACAGAGCCTTGCCTTGCAAGGCTCAACCTATAGTTAAAAAATCCAGACTTTAGTCTGGATTTTTTTACCGTCGTAATTTTTCTTTACAAAACTAAGCTAAACGTCTTAGTTTTGCCATGTAGAATCCATCAAATCCAGATGATGGCATGATGTGCTTATCCTCAATAAGTTCGAATTTTCCTTCATTCTCTTTTAAGAAAGTTGCGATCTGATCTTCATTTTCAGATGGCATGATTGAACAGGTTGAGTAAACTACAATACCGCCGACTTTAGCCATTTTGCTGTAACGGTTTAGAATGTCTTTTTGAGTATTTCTGATGTCATTTAAATGCTCACGACCGTCACGCCATTTTGAATCTGGCATACGTCTGATTACACCAGTACCTGAACAAGGAGCATCAATTAACACTCTGTCTGCAGTTTCATACATTCTCTTGATAACTTTAGTTGAATCGATAACTCTAGGTTCGATGTTAAAAGCACCTGCTCTTTTAGCTCTCTTCTTTAAATCATCAAGTTTCCACTGCTCGGTATCCATAGCAATGATGACACCTTTACCTTCCATGGATGCTGCTAACTGTAATGTCTTACCGCCAGAGCCTGCGCAAGCGTCAATAACTCTCTCACCAGGTTTTGCCTCAACAAAAGAGCCAATTTGCTGTGAACCTGCGTCTTGCTGTTCAAATCTACCTTCTTTAAAAGCTTTAGTTCTAAATAAAGCAGAATTTGAGGTAACCTCAAGTGCAGTTGGAACACCTGCTACAGATTTAGTTACAACGCCTTCTTCAGAGAGAGCATGAGCTAATTCATCACGAGTACCTTTTAAGGTATTAGTTCTAATGAATCTCTTAGCTTCCTGTCCTAATGCATGACGCTCTTCGTCCCACTTGCCTTTTAATTCAGCAACTCCTAGCTCCTGCAACCATAAAGGACAACCGTCATTGTACATAGGCTCATCTTTAGCCTGAGCAATACGTTTTTTTAGACCGCGTCTGTCAAAGCCTTCTTCACCTTCTAACTCAGGTAAAGGCCAGTCTCTGTAAGCACAGAATGAGAAAGTTAAACGCCCTATGTGTCTTTCAAAATCTGAAGGTCTCTTTAAATTTGCAACAAAGGCAAATAAAGATAAGCGAGAAAACATGAAGTTAATCTGCTTGATTAAGAAACCTTGCTCAACAGGATCGATTTTAACTTTGTTAAACCAGTAGGCATAAGCTCTATCTAAAGAGTTATGCATTACTAAAACATCTTCTAAGATGGAATTTACTAATCTTAACTGGAAAGCAGAAAAGCCCTTGCGACGCACAAACTCTACGTGCTCATCATGAGCTTTGAATTTACTCTCAACTCTTGTCTTGTTCTTATTATCGTAACGAGACTTGTTAAAAGGACGCTTTTCTTTAGAGAATCTTTCAGCCTTTTCTTCATCACCTTTCTTAAATGATTTTCTTTTAAATTCTCCATTGTGGCTAAAGTTAGGCTTTTTTGAAAATTCCTTTTTAGCACCATCTTTTTTTACGAAAGGCTTTTTAGAAAAGCTTTTTTGTTCAAATGTCATATAGACCTCATTTCTTCAAAGTGCCTTTTTTACTCTTTACTCCATAACCTGATTGCTTTAAGCTAAAACCTTCACGGTTGACCCAAACATCAAGTCCGTTTCTGACATTGCCTGCGACAATGGCAGCAGCTAACGAGGCACTTTTAAATTTCAAATCTTTAGTGAATACAAAGCAGTTATTCTCAGGATCAAGTTTTAATGCTCCGTCTGACAGCAGCTTTTCTCTTTGCTCATCAACGTGTTCTGGAGTAGATGACACGTGTTCTAACACAGCCTGTGATCCTTTGGTTACCACAAAATATGGTTTTGATCTGGTGCCTTCTGGATAGCCTTTAGCTGTAAGATTTTTAATAGAAAAAGTGTAGAGTTCATGATCACCTAAAGGCGCAGTGTGTTTTAACAACCCTTTTAATGCCACTAATTGAGTGTAAACCTCAATTGGAATAATGGCATGGGTTCTCTTGCCTTTTTCGTCAGTAATAAAGTGAACTTCTCTATCTGCCATGCTTTATATTTCTAATACAAATAATGACATATTTTAACATTAAAAAAGGCTGCATTTTGTGCAGCCTTATAAGATCTAAACTTTTTATTACTGACGGTAAGTCTTTAGGAAGTGCTCCAATCTATCGCAAGCATCATTGATGATGTCAATTGATGGTAAAAATACAACTCTAAAGTGGTTTGGCTCAGGCCAGTTAAAGCCTGTTCCCTGAACAATCAGCATTTTTTCTTGCTTTAGTAAGTCCATTGCAAATTTCTGATCGTCCTTGATATTGAACTTCTTATCGAGCTTAGGGAACATATACAGAGCGCCGTGTGGCTTTACTACAGTAATGCCGTCAATAGCATTTAATCTGTCATACATGGCTGTTCTTTGCTGATACAAACGACCACCAGGAATGATAAGCTCATTGATACTCTGATATCCGCCTAAAGCTGTCTGAATAGCATGCTGTAGAGGAACGTTTGCGCATAAACGCATTGCCATCATAAGCTTGATGCCGTCAACAAAGCCTTTATTGCGTTTTTCAGGACCAGTAATTAAGATCCAACCCATTCTGAAACCGCAAGCTCTGTATACTTTTGACAGACCGTTGAAGGTAACTACAGTTACATCATCAGCTAAAGTACAGATACTTCTGTGTGCTACATCATCGTATAAGATCTTGTCATAAATTTCGTCTGCGAAGATTACAAGATTATTCTGTCTTGCAAACTCTACGATCTCTTGTAAAAGAGGAGTAGGGTATACAGCACCTGTAGGGTTATTAGGATTGATAAGAACGATACCTACTGTTCTTGAGGTAACTTTCTTTTTCATATCCTCAATATCTGGATACCAGTTAGCCTGTTCATCACACATGTAGTGAACAGCTTTACCACCAGCTAGGTTAATAGCAGCAGTCCATAGTGGGTAATCAGGAGCTGGAACTAAAACTTCATCACCGTTATTTAACAGTGCGTTCATAGTCATGGTAATAAGCTCTGATGCGCCGTTGCCGATAAAGATATCGTCAGCATCGACGTTTTTCATACCCTTTTGCTGGTAGTACTGCGCAATGGCTTTACGGGCTGGAAAAATACCATTAGATTCGCAGTATCCTTGAGAGTTAGGTAGAGAACGGATAACATCGCGAACCACCTCTTCAGGCGCCTCAAAACCAAAGGTCGCAGTGTTTCCAATGTTAAGTTTTAAGATCCTCTGACCTTCCTCTTCCATACGAAGAGCTTCTTGATGTATCTTGCCTCTAATGTCGTAACAGACATTATCGAGCTTATGAGATTTTTGTAATAATTTCATATTTCACCCGTTAAAAAAATTACTAAGTTTGGTTTTGAGTGTTTAGGATTGTACTACAAATAACTTAAGTTCACTAATAATTTAAATCTCAAGTTATAGAGCTTTGCCTTTTTACTATACAATTAAATTGTATGTGTTTTGTGGTAAGAGCAAATCAAGATGTATATAAATGATGGAAAGTTGAACTTTCAAAATATTTTGTTAAGTGAATATATTGATAAGTCATCACTGATATCATATACCAATAAAAGTTTATATTCACCTTCAACTAAATTTCTTTGTGTTTCTAGACCACGTCGTTTTGGAAAAATCATATACTGCTAATATGCTTGCAGCATACTATTCTAAAGGTTGTGATTCACATGATCTCTTTAGTAAACTTGAAATATCAAAAGAAGAATCATATGAAAAGTATATCAACAAGTTTAACGTAATAACTCTTGATATACAGTCGATGATTGCTCTAAATCAAGGTGCAAAAGGAGTAGTTTCTTACATCCAAAAGTCAGTTTGTAAAGAATTAGCTGATGAATTTAGTGATATACATTTTTCTAAAGACAATCTCGTTGAGGCTATCCTTAATATTTTTAATAAAACAAATGAAAAATTTGTCTTTATTCTTGGTGAGTATGACTGCTTATTTCGTGATTATCCAAATGAAAAAGAAGAGGTTAAAGCATACTTAAATCTCTTAAGAGGTTTGTTTAAAGGTGCAATTGGTGATAGAGCTTTAGCTTTAGCCTATATGACCGGTATTTTCCCAATTGGTCGTTATGACACACAGTCAGCTTTGAACAATTTTGACCAGATCTCAATGTTGAATACCTTTAGATTAGGTAAATTTGTAGGTTTTACTGGATAGGAAGTATCTTCTCTGTGTCAAAAACATGGTATCGATTTTACAAATGCTAAGCTATGGTACGATGGATTCCATTTAGATGATTATGACGTTTATAATCCTCGTTCCATAATGACTTTGATGAAAACAGGAGTTTATCAAAGTTATTGGTCTGATACAGCATCTTATTATCCTGTTAAAGAATGCATTTCATTGAACTTTATTGGCTTGAAAGAAGATATTATCGATCTTGTAAATGGGAATTCTTTAAAGGGAATCGATATTACTCGATTTAACAACGAGAACTCTGTATTTAGTAGTAAAGATTCGGTTATTGTCTACCTAATACATCTAGGTTATCTTGCCTATAATTCAAATCAAAATGAAGTCTACGTTCCTAATGAGGAAGTTAGAAGAGAACTTTTAAAATCATTAGATGACTGTGCTTGGAAAGAATATGTATCGATCATTAAGAATTCAAAAATTTTTTTTGGAAAAGGTTTTTGAAAAAGATTGTAATTATGTTGCTTTGGAGCTTGAGAAAGTTCATGGACAGAGAACATCCATAATCTCATACAATAGCGAAGAAAGCCTAAAATATACAGTATTTACAGCTTTTGCAACAACATGTGAAAATTACCAAAAGCCTCTTTTAGAAATGGCAACAGGAAAAGGTTTTGCAGACATTGTATATCTTCCAAAAGCAGAATACTCAAAGAGTGTACCAGCTCTAATCATCGAATTAAAATTTAAAAAATCGGCTTCAAAAGCTTTAGAGCAAATAAAAGAGCGAAATTATCTAGATAAAGTTAGAGAATACTCTTCAAAAGTAATGATGTTAGGTATTAGCTATGATGCTAAATCAAAGAAACACGAGTGCGTAATTGAAAATGTATAAGAAATGTAAAAAATAACTTTATGATAATAAAATTAAAAATCAATTCTATTCCCAAAACTTTAAAAATTTTTAACTTTTGGGAATAGAAATTTGGTAAGCCATTTTATAGAGATGGATGATCTCTTAAGTAGTCCATGAATTCCTTTGTTTTAGACCAATACTTGATGCCCCAATTCTTAAAATTCCACTCCTCCATATATGAGTTGCACTCATAATCTATATAGTAAAAGCGGCCACTTTGCAAAACAAAGTTGGTTGGGAAATAGTCAATATTGAGTCCGAATTCTTTTACTTTTTGAGCCATATCTTCTAACTGTGAGATGGCATCATGTGGAAGAGCATCATTTTTGACTAGAGTAAATGCGGTATCTCCTTTTATATACTCTTTTAGAATTGTTTCTTTAGTTTCGTCAATTGAGTACATTCGAGGGATCAGAATCCCTGTTTCACATAACCTTTTATAGTCGTTTTTCTCAGCTTCAATCTTATTTCCAAAATTATAGTAGTCACAAGGTTCATGATGGATTTGTTTGACAACAAATTCTTCATTTTGCTCATTCTCTACAAGATATGAATATCCACCTTTACCTTTGCCAAGTAACTGCTTTATGAAAAATTTTTTATCGTTAACTGAAATTAAATCCATAATAACTCCAATAGAAAGCCTTTATTAGGATCATCATAGAAGTGAAACTGTAGAATTACTTGCACAAAATAATATACAAAATTCAACAAAACACAAAATGTATGCTGAGCTTGAGCCCTAGTAGGAACAAATTGATAACTGTTTGAAATGGAAAAATTTAGTTCTTGAATGCCTATAGTGAAAAAAAAGAAGCTTTGTCATAGACAAAGCTTCTCTTGAAGGGGGGAAATGCGTTATGACTTTAGAAGTCAACGCCCATAACTTTTTCGTTATAAATCTGTTCTAGAACGTATCTTTCATAACCTAAATGTGGAGATGCAATCTTGTGATACTTTACAAGATCTCTTGTTCTCTGATCAAAGGAAAGGGCATTGGTGTAGAACACAAAAGGAACTCTTACACCTGATTTAGTACGCATAAATCCCATGAGGTTAGATACATTTTGTATTGTACCAGTCTTAGCTGTTACATTTTTTGCTAAAGGAGGATTTCTTGTAGAAGCTCTCCAATGTAAAGTACCTGATTCATCTGCAACTGGTAGTAACTTAATGAACTGAATCTTGTCATCATTTAAGTTAATGAACTCTAATATTTCCAACATTTTATGTGGAGTTACTAGGTTATGAGGAGACAAACCGTTGCCATCTACAAGATAGCTGTTGCCTAAATCAATATTGGCATACTGTTTTAGTACGGCACGAATTGCCCTAGTTGTTCTGCTGTAAGTAGCTGGTAATTTATAGTATTCTGCAGCTACAGTCTTTGCAATAGCATCAGCATAGAGGTTGTTAGAACGGTGCAACATGTATTTTGCCAGTTCTCCTAATGGAGCTGATTCAATTACACCAATAGTGGTGTAACCTGGCTGTGTTGCTCGGGCAAGTTTAATAGAATTAAAAGAAATCTTCTTTTCATTGAAAATGATGTTAGTCCAATCTACAGCCCACTGATCAGGATCTGAAACAGACAGTGATAAAGGCCATGGCTGGTTCTTCTCTAGTACAGGAACACAACCTGTGATGTGGTACTGATTCTTCATATAAAGATCAGCTTCAAGCTCGCAGTTGCCACCATAATTTGAAGGAGCAACACCTACAGCATCAGAGGTTAGGGTAATAGGGCTACCTGCAGACAGTTTTGGAGTAGCAACATTGCCTACACCATTAGGCTGAAGCTGAGCAAACACACAGTTTCTGTTGATAATGGCAGAGCCTGCTGGAGCAGTAAAGCAGACTGGTGCGTCATCCCAAGACCAACCTGTGCCCTTTGACAGACCTCCAAAACGACTTACATCAAGGATAATGTCACCAGCTACGTTCTTAACGCCTGCTTTAGAAAGAGAATTTACTAATGTTCTAAAAGACTTTGTTGTAAAGCTAGGATCACCTACAAATTTAATTAAAACATTACCATGTAAGGTTCCGTTCTGATCAGTCACTACTTTACCTTGAGTATCAGCGTTGTTAGCTGCAACCTCAAGTGTGGTTTTAAAAGTATAGTCGTGACCTAAGTACAGAATAGCTGCAAGTCCAGATACAACTTTTAAGGTTGAAGCCGGATGCATGAAGGTATCAACATTCTGTCCATAAATTTTGTTGTCATTTGGCTTTAGATAAGCAACGCCTACTTCTGATCCTGGAATTGGATTAGGTGACGCAACTATAGCTTGCGATACTGATGAATATAAAAACAGAGGAATTACAAGAAATTTTATGAAATTGTTTTTTATAAATTTGTTCATTTTTAGATAGTGCATTATAGGTAAATCTCAAGTTGTAAAATTATACAACTATATGCACGTAACGTGTACAGCTACATGACAATGTGCAAATTTAGCAACAAAATTTAAAAAAAATCTCTTATTTGAAACGAGAATACTACTGTAATCCCAATCAATTAGCCTTTTTTGCATTATCTCCTAGAAAAAGAAATGAAAAGCACGTGTTTACGTAACAAATGCTGATAACAAAAAGCTAAGCAACCCATAAAATATGGTAAAATCAGCGCAATAAATCTATGACGCATTTTGCGTTTAAAGGAGAATATTCATGATTATTGAACCTAAGGCACGTGGTTTTATTTGTGTTACCACTCATCCTACAGGCTGTGATGCTAACGTTTTAGAGCAGATTAACCTAGTTAAGAAAAAGGGAAAGGTAGAAAATGGTCCTAAGAAAGTACTAGTTATTGGTGCTTCAACAGGTTACGGTTTAGCTTCACGTATTAGCGCAGCTTTCGGTTCAGGTGCAGCAACAATTGGTGTATTCTTTGAAAAACCAGGTACAGCAAAGAGACCTGGTACAGCAGGTTGGTACAACACTGCTGCATTTACAAAGTATGCTAAAGAAGCAGGTTTATATGCACACAATGTTAATGCAGATGCTTTCTCAAATGAGTGCCGTGATAAGGTAATTGAGATCATCAAGCGTGATTTGGGTCAGGTTGACTTAGTTGTTTACTCTCTAGCTGCACCTGTAAGAAAGATGCCTGAAACTGGTGAAGTTGTAAGATCATCATTAAAACCAATTGGTCAGACCTACACTTCAACAGCTATTGATACTAACAAGAACGAAATCATCACCTCATCATTAGAGCCAGCAACTCACGAAGAGATCGACAATACTGTTAAGGTAATGGGTGGTCAGGATTGGGAGCTATGGATTGAAGCTCTAAAGAATGCCGATGTTCTAGCTGATGGTTGCAAGACTGTTGCATACAGCTATATCGGTACTGAGATCACTTGGCCAATCTACTGGCACGGTGCATTAGGTAAGGCAAAAGAAGATCTTGATAGAGCAGCAAAGGCTAATGAACAGCGTTTAGCTTCATTACACGGTGATGCTCGTGTTGCTGTATTAAAGAGTGTAGTAACTCAGGCTTCTTCAGCTATTCCTGTAATGCCTTTATACATTTCAATGTGCTTTAAGATCATGCGTGAGCAGGGCATATACGAGTCAGTAATAGAGCATATTTACAGATTATTTGCTACAACCTTATATGGCAATCAGGCTGAGGTTGATGCTGAAGGTCGTTTACGTATGGATTCATGGGAATTACGTGATTCTGTACAGAACAAGTGCAAAGAGTTATGGCCACAGGTTACAACTGAGAACCTATTTGAGAAAACTGATTATGCTGATTACAAGAAGCAGTTCTTACAGCTATTTGGCTTTGAGGTTCCTGGCGTAGATTACACTAAGGATGTAAATCCAGAAGTTGCAATTGATAATTTAGATAACCTTGTAGGTTAATACAAACTTACATCGTGTAAATAAAAATTCCGCTATCAAAAAAACTGATAACGGAATTTTTTTATACATTATAAGGAATTAAGAACAGTGCCTCAAAGCCTTTTCATTCTTAAGCTTTAATGTGGCTCTTATAAGCTGTAATGGTGTTCTGCATTAAAGTTGCAATGGTCATAGGACCTACGCCACCAGGAACTGGTGTGATGAAAGCTGCATGTTCCTTAGCCTTTTCAAAGTCCACGTCACCACATAACTTTCCATCAGGCATACGGTTAATACCTACATCAATTACGGTGGCGCCATCTTTAATTAGGTCACCATCTAGGAATTTAGGTTTGCCGACAGCTACAACCACAATATCCGCATTCTTAATTAACATCTTCTGATCATCTGGTTTTGAGAAACGGTGGGTTACTGTAGTGGTACATCCAGCTAGTAACAGCTCTAAGGCCATAGGACGACCAACGATATTTGATGCACCAACTACTACTGCATTTAAACCTTTTAGATCTTCACCTAAGGTCTTGTGTAATAAGGTCATAACACCGTGTGGTGTGCAAGCACAGATATAAGGAATTCTCTGTACTAATCTACCTACGTTGTAAGGGTGGAAACCGTCTACATCTTTTGAAGCACTGATCTTTTCAACAATGCTTGATTCATCTAAGTGTTTTGGTAATGGGAACTGAACTAAGATGCCATCAACTTCATCGTTGTTGTTAAGATCATCGATGATTTTATCTAATTCTTCTTGAGAAGTTGTTTCAGGAAGATCATAGGCAAAAGATTTGATACCAACTTCTTCACATGCCTTACGCTTATTTCTTACGTAAACCTGTGAAGCAGGATCTGAACCTACAAGCACTACTGCAAGACCAGGTTGTCTGTTGCCTTTATCAACGCTTGCATCAACATCTTGACGAAGCTCTGCTCTTAGTTCTTTTGCAATACCTTTACCATCAATAATCTGTGCTGACATTAGTTATTCTCCACTGCACTGTTGTTATCTGTCTGTTCTGTAGGTTCTACAGCTGTTGATGCTTCTGTAGAAACTTCAGTTGTAGTTTGGGCACTATTATCCTCAACATAATAGCTGATGCCACTGAACAGCATACGTGCACTAATTATAAACAAAGCTACAGCAAAGATTCTCTTTAATGTGGTTGGCTTGATATTTTTGCCAATATTGACACCTAATGGTGCACAGAAGTAAGAAACAGGCACTACACAGATAGCTGCAAGTACGTTAACTAAGCCAAAAGTACCAATTGGTGCATGATCAGGTGTGGAATTTGTAAGCAACATTAAAATTGCGCCTGGAACACAAACAAATAAGGATACAGCAGATGAGGTACCAATAGCTTTATGAGGTGGTACAGAGCAAGCATTTAGAATAGGTACGGTTAAAGTACCACCGCCGATGCCCAGCATTGATGAGAAACAAGCAATACAAAAAGCGATAACTGATTGACCTGCTTTACCAGGTAATGAATCAAAAGCAGGTTTTGCTTTTGCTCTAAATAGAGTATTGATTGAATTTAAAATCATTACTCCGCCAAAGAGTAAGGTTAACCAAGCGCCACCTAAGAACTTAGATACTAAGATACCTACAACCACACCAATCAACATAAATACTGACCAGCTTTTGATTACAGCCAGGTCCGTATTTCCTTTCTTATTCTGAGATAGAGCAGCAGAAATAGAAGTAGGGATCATACATAAAAGAGAGGTACCTGTTGCTACTAAGATTGCAATATTAGGATCTACTTTAAAGAAGAGGGTAAATACAAAGTAGAAGCACGGTACGAAGATAATGCCACCACCGATACCTAAAAGACCTGCCAGAAAACCAGCTACCACGCCACAGCATAAAAGCATGCCGATGGTAATAGCTAACTCATATAAAGGAATACCAAGAATCATTCTATTCACCATAAAAAATTAAGTGAGCTAATTTTAGCAAAATTAAGATAGGTGAACTTAACTATATGTTTTTTTTGTAAAAATGAACCCAGATAAGGCAGAGAAATGTCTGAAAATGAAAAGTGATAAATAAGCCATTGCACAGATCTTTAAAAGGAAAATGTAAAAAATTTCGAGAAAATTGTTAAAAATTCGTTGACGATAGGTGAGTCCTCCTGTATCATATGCACCGTTAAATCACTTCACCTCACTGAAGTGTGGTTGGAACAACAGGTTAAGACCTATTTATCCAGCAACTTGCGTCCTTAGCTCAGTTGGATAGAGCAACAGCCTTCTAAGCTGTGGGTCAGAGGTTCGATTCCTCTAGGACGCGCCATTGAATTGATTTAACAATGTTTCCGATGGTGGCTATAGCTCAGTTGGTAGAGTCCCGGATTGTGATTCCGGTTGTCAAGGGTTCGAGTCCCTTTAGCCACCCCATCTGAAACCTCTCAATATGCGGGAGTGGCGAAATTGGTAGACGCACCAGATTTAGGTTCTGGCGCCTTCGGTGTAAGGGTTCGAGTCCCTTCTCCCGCACCACTAAATCAAAAAAATCTCAATTTTCAACCCTCAAAAAATACCATTTAATACCACTCGTAATCCTTATTGTATCTAGCATCTTCACGATTTGTGTTTAATTAGCATAAATTAGCATAATCACACCCATTATATGCAAAAACACGCCTATGGCGTGTTCAAATCACGCCACTAAGGCGTGTTCTAATAATTTTGAATTTTAGGTGAATTTTGTACATAGAATTTTTAGTTTTCCACTGGCACAGAAAGATCTTAGAAAGATCTTATATATTTATATATATTCTTATTATGAGCTTCAAAATTGTGGAAAACTCAGTTTGACTACCTCACAAACAGCTCTTGATAGTCACAATTCAGTCACTCTAATGAGTGACATCTTGTGACTTTGTCAGTCCTGAAGACTGACAATCTATACATTGTCGCTTTGCAAGCAAAGCTCAATGTCAGGGACAACCTTCACTTCGTTACGGTTTTCCCCTCACTTTCGTGAGCCTCCTCTTTCCCTGATAATGTGTTCGCCTGAACGGCTCACATCTTACAAGTGTATATTTTGAAATAGAGACACTCACGTTAATCACGTTCGTGATGTATGGAGCTTCGCAAGCGGTTCAAGCCCGCATTGCTTGCTTTGGTTCGTTAAAGATTAGAAATTAGAAAAAGTCAAAGGAACAAAAAAGAAAAAAATTGATTATGGCAGTTTAAACACTCATAGATCAAAATTACTGTTGTTTGTATAGGTGTACTCATTAGAGTGAACTATCATCACTCTATAAGCGATTTTGGCGTGTTATAGATGATTTTGAGTTAATAAATGAACCGATAATTAGTCTTTCAAATCTTTGTTTGCAGTGAAAATCACATAGAGCAAAAAGCAAATGTAACCAGTTAAGAAAAAGTAAACACCAAAAGTCCCGCTAATTGTCATATTAAACTCCAAATTTTCGAATAGTTTGGGGGCAACTTTGATAGTAAAACAAATTAGAAAAAATGGACATCTACAACTTGAAAAAAAGTTCGTCATGACAAACATTTTGAGTGAAAAATAAGAGAATTTATGAGAGTGCAGGATAGGCAACCTTGATCAAAATGGACGCCATCGCCCATTCTGATAAATTGCCACCTGCCCTTTCAGGGGGGACTCCCTGAGAGCGACAAAATCAAAGATTTTGCGAGTGATTATCTTTCATAATCGTGAGAGTTATTCTTTTTCTGTAGGAACGGATTATTAGACTTTGACTTTCTTTGACGTATCTTTTCTTTGATGTCATAGCCTTTTGCTCTTTGCTGTTGTTTAAATTCTCTTATCTTTCTAAGAAGTTCTTCCTGTGATGTTTCAAGGGGCGGTAAATCTTGGATATAACGGTTAAGTTCAATCGCTAATTTCACATCTTCAAACTTATTAGATTTTTCAAGCTCAGAAATGAACATCTTTGCATTCTTAATAATGCTTTGACGAGTCTTTACAGCTTTTGCCTTGCCTTCACTTTCAGGAAGGGCTGTTTCTGAATTTAAAGCGGTATCTATCTGCTTCATCCTTTCAAGATCATAAGGGTGAGATGGTGAAAGATGATTGTTCCATTCTCTTTCTTCTTGATGGATACGTTCTTGTGTTTTTCCCTTTTTGAATTGACCTCTTTGTGCTCTACTGGTAGCGTTAAGCTCAATTCCATGTTGTTTTGCCAGTACCGCAAAACGTTCTCTAAGGTATCTTAAATCCTCTTTTCTCAGGTTTAACCTCTTGCCAGTAGCACTAACTGATTTAATCAGTACGTGTACATGTGGATGATCAGGTTCATTGGGCATTTCATTGCTTTTATTGTGCATACCGAAAACATAACTAAATTCTTCACTACCGAAAGTTTCTTTTGCTAGTTCTCGTACTGTAGCTTTTACAGCTTCAGGATCACTACCTTTAGGACAAGAAAAAATGAGTCTTCTTGCATCAGCAGGTCTTTTCATGCCTTCTACTTCCATCTCGGGCATATCCTGAGATTTTCCCCATTCTGTCATGCGGTCTTTTAGTTCAGCTTTTAACAGCATTTGCCCGTTTTCATCTTCAAGATCAATTTTTCCATCTCTTGATATGTAGTTGGCAGCAGTCATTAAATGGGTAACAGATTTAATCCCTTTGCTTGCTTTATCGACCTTAACCATCGCTTCAGGTGAATTGTGCACAATTCCTGTAGCTTTATCTCTTGGTGAGAGGGTAGAACTCTTATGACCTCCATAAGATGCCGATGGAAACAATACATCTCCGTAACTGAATGATTTTGAGTTACCGCCATAATCTGAATTATGCTGTTTGTTCCTGATATTTGGAGCACCTCTTCCTCTGTGCCATTTGAGAAGATCTTCGATTTTTACATTGGTATTGGTGCTGATAGTCATAGAAAGCTCCAGTTAGAAAATATCAGGGGAGGGGAGAGCATTTATTTTGTTTCTAGTTTTGTTCTAATACGTGAAGCGTTAATTAGTTTCCATACTTTGTCTGAGTGGTCTTGTACTAGCTTTGTAAATTTATCTGTTCTTTCAATTAGACCGTTAAACAAAGTCTTTAATTCTTCTTTGTTTTTATCTGTAAAGTTTGAAAAATCTACAGTATTAGTTCTGTGGGCAATCTGATTTAGATTTACACCTAGCTTGTGTAACTCATAGTTTGACTTTGCAAGTTGTTCAATTTCACCTGTTGTAAATTGCGGTTCGTCAGCAATTACCGACCTAATAATGCCGATAATAGCCTGATGTCGAGTCATGCCCATTATGAAAGCGTACCTATCGAGTTTTGCTAGTTCGTCTTCTCTCAAAAGTATGTGCTGATGTATTGAATTTGATTTTGCGGTGGTGACAAGATTTTTAATTTGTGGATCATCGGATATTCTGACTTCTTCTTGAACCATTGATTTTAAGATGTAAGAAGCCAAAGCTGAGGGCTTGCAATCTTGTTTCTTACACATAGAAACAAAGGCTTCGTATTGAGCCCCTAAAGAAACAGATAATCTACAGCGTTTGTTAGTGGACATAGGGTGAAAATCTTCCTATAAAGTTATTTCGCAAAATCTTTGATTTTGTCGCTCTCAGGGAGTCCCCCTGAAAGGGCAGGTGGCAATTTATCAGAATGGGCGATGGCGTCCATTTTGATCAAGGTTGCCTATCCTGCACTAATTAAAAATCACATAAAAAAGTTCGTCCGGACGAACTTTTAGTTTGCCTGGGCAAACTTTGATTTACGAACTCAAAAAGAATGTACAAGCTCTTCAAAGTCACTTTTTATCCAACTTTCAAAATTAGCTTTTGCTTCTTTTAATCGTAAAAAATAACAAGTGGCGTTTTCATGGTTAGAAAAGCTCTTCACAAAAAATGTGTCATCAGGTGTTCCAACTTCAAGAAATGGTTCAGCCACGATTACACATTCTGATAGAGTCACTTTGTACTTAATGGAATTTTGCTTTCTTGTGAACTTCATGGTTATTCATCCTCAAAGCCATTAAACATTTCTACTCGTGACATCTGTAATTCAAGATCGTGTTTACATTTATCAAGGTAATCTTGCGGAAGTTGACCAAATAGAACGGTGTATTCTTTTGATAACTGGGTGTAGATGTAATAGTTCCACAATCTCATAACAGGCATACGTTCTCTTAAGTAGTCATGCTTGTTGTAGATATTGACGATCTTGTTCTTAGGAACATGAGATAGAACATATTCAGCTATAGACTCAGGAACACCGATACTTGCCATCCAAGTTCTAGCGGATTTTCTCATGCCGTGCATTGTCACTTCTCGATTAGTGCAAGAAGTAACGGGTTCTTGAAGTGAAATTAATCTAATGCTCTTGTTTACTGAGCTTCGAGAATAAAACACATAAATGCTGTCTTTATTGTCGTATTCGCACTGTTTCTTCCATTTTAAAAGGATAGCTTCCATGAATTTGGTTAGAGGAACGGTAAAGTCACGGCTCATTTTCATGTGTACAGCAGGAATACTGATGACTTTTTTTTCAAAATCAATCCAAGACCATTCAAGCTCACTTAAAGATCCATCTCTTAAGCAAGTCATAACCTGAAGTACATAGAAAACACGGCTAATCATCGGTTGTGATGATAACTTATCAAAATATTTCTCTTTGAGTTGTTCAGCAGGAACCCATGCATAACCAACTACTTTAGGCTTTTTGTACTTTCTTGAAATTAGACCGCTTGCATTAAGCATATTTATGCAAGGATTAGAAGGAATAAGACCATCAACAACGGCACTATTTAAGCATTGATTTAAAATCCTAATAGCTGTGTATTTTGCGCCCTGAGTTTTATCAGAAACAGATAAGATTTTATCTACTAATAAAGGGGTGATCTTATCAATAGGGTACTTATCAAGACCTGATATTACCTTTAGTGAAGCTCTAATAGAATAAAATCTCTTGTTGTTCTTGTGGAAGCCATCGCCGTTATCTTTTACGTTAAAGAAACTTAACCATTCTTGTGAGTAATTCCCAAATGTTGGAGCTAGCGACTCTGTTAAAAGCTCTTTTTGAGCTTTGATCTTTGTTTCTTCTCTTTTTACAGCTTCTCTTGCTTCATCTAGGCTAATGTTTGGAAAATGACCTAGTTTAATAGATAAGTCTTTTCCTTTTACTTTTTGTCTAAAAGTAAATGTGCATGTACCTGATGGCTGCAAGGTTAAAAAAAGGCTTTTTCCGCAATTTAAGATACACTTTTTACCGCTATTGCGATTTTCGATGATAAATTTCTCTACGTCTCTTATAGATAAAATATTTGTTGATGAAGTCATTACGCTACCCTGATATTATTTTGTGAATAAGAACTGCAATAGGATTTGAGTGCTGAAATTTGGTTTTCTGTTAATTTAGTTTTGTCTGTACCATCTATTGCATTAAATATCTCTTCGCAATCGGTTTTAGTGTCGATCATCTTTGTAATCATGCCCTTAATTTCTTCAAAGTAGTTGAGCTTTTCTACTGGTGATACACCTGAAGAGTTTTTCTGATTTTTAAGAGTTTCGGCAAGTTCTTTGATTTGTTCGTCTGTTATGCCTTGTTTATTAAGGGCATCTTGCCCATCATTATGGATTTCTGCAAAAGATAAATGATGTTTTGACTTAGATTTTTGAAATAATTTCAATAACCTGGTTTTGCATTGTTTACCAAGATCTGATCTTAGATAAGTCTTGAAATCTCCTTTTTTCTCTTCTTCTTTTTCGATAAAAAATGAATACAGCTTTTCAATAAATAAAGCGTATCCTCTAGCGTTGCTTCTAAGTCTATCTAGCTCAAAATTGCATTTAGGAAGTATTTTTATACATCCTGCATTAGCTTTTTTTAAATGTTGTTCGCCAAAGATTAAAAAAGCAGGGTAAATAGTGAGATAACAAGACTTATTGACGAAATCGAACTTAAGCAAGTTGCGGTTGTAAATCCTGAGTTCATTTATAGAGTGCAACAAAGAAAAAAGTCTTTTTCTTCTAGATCCATTACTGGAGCGATCACCTCTATAAATGTTTTCTGAAATATCAGCTGTTTTAATTTTGAATGTCAGTCCATTATCAGGAAGATCTAGCGCTTTTTTGCTAAAACTTCTGTATATGAGGTTCATTAGTACAGGTATATCATAAATGTTAGGTACTGATACTTTTAAATTTTGCTCTTCAAAAGCCTTTGCGATATAGCAGGAGCACTCAAAGTTAATCACTTTAAAGCCAAATGTTTCAATTTCAAGAACGGAACAGTCTTTATGGGGTGTTGCGTCTTTGTTTGTTTTATCTGTTATAATGTCTTTCATGTTATTAAGGGCTTTTCAATTAGTGTTGGTCGCAAGAGTTGAGAAGCCCTCTCCTTTTTTACTTTTCATCAATTAGTTTCCATAGTGGATGTTCTTCATCAAAGCTCTTAGCCCAGTCTAAAATTTCTTTAGTGACCCATAGCTGACGTTTTGAAATAAACAAAGCCTTTGGAAATCCTTTTGTTTTCTTCCACTTGTCAAAAGTTCCTCTTGTGATGTCAAAGATCTTCATGATCTTTACTGCTGTAACGAGATAATCATTTTTTATGATCTCGTTAGATGGGGTTGAAATTCTATCTGTTTTATTAGCCATAAGTACCTCTTACAAAAAGCTAACTATGTAAAATGATTATGTATATACAAAATTACTCTTGTTTATGCTAAAAGTAAATAAAAAGTACAAATAAAATAGTATGTAAATAATAAAAATAAAAAGTATGTAAAATTAACTATTTGAATTAAAATAATATTTTATGGTATGCATGTTATATAATTACATTAGATATTTATTTATTTGATACTATTTTTAGAGGGCTGTATGAAACTATCTGACTCAGGAAAATTAAGAGAGATCCTTAAGAAATACAATCCTCAACTTCAAGATACAGAAGAGTCTTTTGAACAAACTTATGAAAAAGTAATGAAAGGTTTTCCTGATATTTTGAAAAAGAAAATTAGGGAAGTTCGTACTGAACATAAGCTAGGTCAGATAGAGTTGGCAAAAAAAATAGGAATTACTCAAGCTACTTACTCTGCTTGGGAAACAGGTTCGCACATTCCAAAAATTGAAAACATAAAACAATTAACTGAAATTCTTGGTGTAGATCCTTCTGCCTTTATTGAATTAAATCCGATGGAAGGACACGATAAAAGGGATCTTCCTATTCTTGATAAGTCTTTCTTTGCTCATAGCTCGTTTTTAGATTTTCAAGCAATCGTAAATAATCCAAAAGCTAAAGGTGTTAGAGCATTTCGTCCCGTGTTCACTGAAGATGAAGCTGAGTTTTGTTTTGATGTTGGTAACTGTTCAGACATGAAGGGCAGGGATGGAATATCTCCATATTCACTGGTTACATGCAAGGCTTCCCATCTAAAAGGTAAAACAAAAGAAGAAATCTTTAATAGCGTAAATGGTTCAGTTTGTGTTGTTAGCGTTAATGGTGGCGAAGGCATATTAAGACAAGTTTTCTTTGATGGATCATTTCTAAGAATTCACGCTTGGAATAAAGATGTTGATGATAGATTGTTCCCTGTGAAAAAGAGTTTTTTAAGCAGTTTAAGCAGCTTTGCTAAAGTTGTTATTTTTCAAAATAACATAAAACAAGATGATGTTCTCTTAGCTGATGATATAGAAATCTATGGTGTAACTATAGAGCAAATCAGATCCATCGCTTTTATTCCACATGACTAATTATTGCTGTGGAAAAGTTGTGGATAACTAAGAATACACCCGATTTTGGTAACGAAAAATACCCGATTTCGGTAACAAAAAATACCCGATTTCGGTAACACAGATTTTATTTAAAATTTAAGAGCAAAAACGGATAAAATTCTATGATATGACTAAGGATAATTGAACGACTAGGTGAAATGAAATTGGCGTGTTTTTTATTATCTTTAAAATTAAATTATTAAAAATCAACATATTATAAATATTCTTGTTTAATCTCCCGCACCACTATGACTATTTTTTTCTTCCCAACTTTTACAAAAATTGTCTACTAGTTCAGATCTCTAAGTTTCATTTTGTGTAACCTCAATTCACAGCTTTGTCGTCGTGAGGCTTTCTAGCATATTTGATCATGTTATGAACAGCGATGTTCTCAACATACTTGCTTACAGGCTCTTCTGTATTAAAAATCTTTAGACACTCTCTTTGAGTTTTTGACATTGGCTTGATAGTGATGAAACTGTCGGCAAAACCTATTTCAGTGATTCAATCAAGCTCCTTGATTATGGTTTTAACAGAGTGATGAGGAACAGGTTTATTTTTATCAAGAAGCTTTCTTAAGTCACGTTCCATTCTCATATAAAGACTTAAGGCAACAAATTCAACGAAACACTTGCATACTAAAGAATCTTCACTAGAGGTTCTAAACCTGTCACAGCACATCTTTACTTTTAATTCCAAGAAGCAGTCTTCAACAGTACGTCTGTCCTTATAACCGTAGTAAGCCTGCTTTCCATCTCTGACAGAATCTGATACAAGCACAAATATACCGGCATGCTGGTTTGCCTCTTGGAAGGCTTAGTTATTCAGGGGGATACCACCGTTATCATCCTGTACCAAAAATTCATCAGCAAAGCTTTTGTTGGTAGCATCTAAGGTCATACCATCCTTTAGCATTTGCATGATGTCGTTACGACGCTTTTGAATTTTTTTTAGTAAACGCACCAGCTCTTTTTTGATCGTAGAATACATGGACAAAGAGCTTTTATGGACTGTTTTACCATTGATTTTAAAGTTAGATTAAGAATAATTTAAAAAATCTAAAAATGCTTATAAAACAAATAAATCAAATTACGGATAATTATTCGTAATCACGAACCGTATTTAGAACCTTTTATTGAGCTCTGATAGATCGATCTTGTAGATGGAGTCTTCATCACTAATTTCTTGTTTCAAAAACATTGCCATGTAAATAGGTGCGTAAGTCAGTTTTCCTTCAACCTTCAAATTCGAGTTATTAAAGATCAAAGCTCTGTTTAGATTAAATTCTCCACAATCCATTATATTTGAAAGCGCTCTGTGGACTTTGTAATCTTTACCAGACTTAACTTCTATAGGAAGCACTTCACCATCATATTCGATTAAAAAATCGAGTTCTCCTCTTTTCTTATTGTTATAGTAGTAAAGATCGTGTTCACAAGCGGTTAATTCTTGAGCTATATAGTTCTCAAAGATTGCGCCATAGTTTAATTTGTCGTCCCCACTAATGATTTTTAGTTGAATTCCTTGAGAGTACTCTGATGCTAAAAGTCCTACGTCACTCATGAACAATTTGAATAAACTTCTAGATTTTGATAATTTTAAGGGGATCTTTGGTGTTTCTACGTTGTAAACAGGTAAAGCGACACCTGCGTCTTTCAACCAGAGAAAGCTATTTTCATACCTATCAAACTTGACTCCTGATTTGATATCTTTGATGATAAAGCGTTTGTTTTGACTGTTAAGTTGAGGTGCTATTAGTTCAAAGATCTGAGCTATTGCAAGCTTATTGTTCTTGTCATATTGAGTAATGTCTTTTTTATAGAGATTAACTATTTGATTTTGTATGTCAATTACTTCATTAAGGTTGTTCGTTTCTATGTACCTGTTTACAGCAGCAGGCATGCCTCCTACCACTAGGTAAACTCTAAACAGTTCCATCATTTTCTTATGGATAAAATCATCAACAGGCTTTTTCTCCTTAAAAGATGTTTCAAGATTTTCTAGGATGCTTGAGTTCAATCCGAGATTCAATGCAAATTCTCTAAATGTAAGAGGGAACATCCTTTTTATAGTCAGGTAGCCTACCGGTACTGATCTAAGATCATTGATTTCAATTCCTAAAAGAGAACCAGAGAGAATGTAATTATAAGATCCTTCATCAACAAGAAATTTAATATATGTTATAACTTCTGGACAGATCTGTACCTCGTCAAAAAAGATAAGGGTATCTCTTTTTATGAGTTTTTGTTTTGTGAATAGGGACAGTCTTGCAAGAAGATCTTTTGTGTTACTTAGATCTTTGAACAAAGAAATTGCTTCAGGTTGTTCGATAAAATTGATTTCAATGTAGGTTTTGAATTTTTTTCCAAACTGTCTAATTGAGAATGTTTTTCCAATCTGTCGAGCTCCTTCAATTAATAGGGCTGTTTTGGATATTTTAAAATGGTCGATCAAAATTCGATCTACAGTTCTAGTTAGCATTTAAAAGCTCTTTAAAGTTTATTTTATCTAAATTATAGATATGAATTGCCATTTTTCCAACCTAAATTTGAATAAAATTGACCTCTTTTCCAACTAATTTGAACTGAATTTTGCCAATATTCCAACTTCTTTCAATCTTGAATGTAGTATTTTGTGAGAAAATCTTTAGTAAGGCTGTATTTGATGTATCAAAATGGTGGATTGAAAGTTGATCTATAATTCTTGTCAGCATTCTAAGAGCAAATAACAGTTGGTTTATCTAGATCATAGACAAAATAATGCCAATTTTCCAACTAAAAATAACTAAAATTGTCCACTTTTCCAACTGAATTATGCTTTATTCAGACCACTTTTCCAACTTTTTAAGAAAATTAGGGATACAAAAGAGCAAAGAAATCACTTTCAATATGTGGTCTGAGAACGTGTTTTTAAAGCTCATTTTTGCTATATGAAAATAAAACTCATCACTAAAAAATACCCTTTAAAAAGCTTGAAGTGACCACACTTGTATAAGTGTGAAAAGAGAATAAAGGGATTGCAAGAAGAAGCAATCCGAGGAGCTTTTATGAAGAACATGAATAATTGCAATAAGAATATGTTAGCAAGAGTTAATGATGGTTTTAATAAGAACTTTGCACCTACACTGTTTGATTTCTTCAGCCGTCCATTAGCAGACTTTGACAATATGTTTACTCCAATGGCAACAGACAATGCTCGTGTAGATATTAAAGATTTAGGTGACCGCTATCAGCTAAAGGCTGATATGCCAGGTGTTAAGAAAGAAGACATCAAGGTTGATTTTGAGAATGGTGATTTAACCATCAGAGCTGATCATCATAAAGAGTGCAACAAGAAAGATGAGTTTGGCTTTATGGTTCATGAGCGTTCAGAAGGTACTTACGAGCGTAGCTTTCATTTTGAAGATGTTGATCCAAAAGATATTACTGCAGCTTATGCAAATGGTGAGTTGGATATCTGCTTGATGAAAGCAAAAGATGCAAAGACTTCAACTTCAATTAAGATCCACTAATTAAAAGTGCTAGCTTTTAAAGCTTAGTCTTACAACCGCATAACACAATAGTTTACTCTCATAAATAGATAGGGCAGAGCCACGAGGCTCTGCTGTTTTGTTGTAGCATGGCATAGAATGCCTGTTTTACTAAGAAAAATATAAAAATAAAGTATGCTTTTACGTAGAAAGACCTAAAAGATCATAGTACATAAGTCTAGTTTGGGGAGTTTCCGTATCTTTACTTTCTTTATTTTCATATTCAGCTTCTTGTTTTTCACTTGAAAACAGAAACTTAAATTCATTATTTAAGTAGAACTTTAGTACCTTCTCTGAATTAAGTGCATCAACAATTACATAACGACAACCTGTTTTATTTTCAGGCTCGCTAAACCAATCTTTTACATAATTTAAAACGGCACTTCCAATTCCTTTCCCACAAAAGTCTTTATTAACTCCCAGTCTGCCAATAAGGACGCCTGGATAACGTTTTAGATGTTTGTGCGTTTTGTCTGTCATCTTCTTTTTTCTATTATTAGGAAGATCACTAATTTTGAGACTGTCGTTTGATACTGTAAAAGCAGCCACTATCGTAAATGTATGGTCTGAATTTTGATTAACATTGTCATCCTGTTTTTTTATAAAATAGTAAGTTTTTCCCATTAGGCTTTCTTTATATATAAGAGCTTCATTATTAAAGAAATCATCTAAATCTGTATTTCCACAAGAAAAAATTGAGCTCCTTTTTTGGAGCTCTTCATTAAATTCAGCCAATATTACGTCAGTGTCATCTAAAATGTTCATGAGTTACAAAACCAGAATATTTGATGATAATTTTTTCATTAATTTATAGCTAGGCTCTTTAGTGATATCTCTTAGTGTACCTGCCTTTTTCTTTTGTTTATATCTAAGCTCTGTGTCTTCCGCATCTTTTAAGAATCGTTCAGCATCTTTTCCCTTCAATGTAGGAATTACTTTAATCGGGATAGCCATAATTGTCTCCTTAAAAGGTAAAATTTAAATTACAAAGTGTGTAAAAATCCATATTTTTAGCATTATACACAAACTTAGTGAAAAATTGTGATATCTATTTATAGTGACATTACGATCTAAACTTGATTGTTTTGTTATTTTTGATACTGCTAACATCACTAAATGTTTTTTTCTAAAGAAATAACTATATTACATGATGTTATAAGTATTACTAATCAAATACAACTACAGAGCCACGAGGTTCTGCCTTAATCAGTTGCATTTAGCTCTCATTTAAAGATTCATTTCAAAGAAAGTTTCGATCTTATCAAAAGGTATTACATCCATCTTGTAGTAAAGATCTGTATGTACTGCGTTAGGTACGATGTACAGTTCTTTGTTATCACCTTTTAGATTTTTGAATGCGTCTTCAGAAAAATATCTTGAGTGGGCTTTTTCACCATGTATCATCAGTACAGGTGTTTCAATTTCATCAGCATATGACAGAATTGGCATGTTCATGAAGGTTGCTGCTGAGGTTACAGTAGCACCTGATGTAGATCCATATGATCTTTCATGGTAGCCTAATTTCGTTTCATAAAAGTTAGAGTAGTCCTTAACAAACTGAGGCATATCAGGAGTTACCTTAACAGGGACACTTTCTGCCATTGCATAAGTATCGTTCTTATAATCAATAGTACGTTCTGCTGCAATTTGAGCTCTTGCTTTCTGTCTATACGCTTTTAATTCTTCAGGAGACTTACCTTCATCAAAATAGCCATTTGCCATGACTCTTGTCATGTCGTACATGGTTGAGGTAACGATTGCTTTGATTCTAGGATCTTGAGCTGCTGCATTTAACGCAAAACCACCAAACCCGCAGATGCCAATGATACCGACTTTGCCATCAGCTACGTTTTCATTATTCAGTATGTAATCAACAGCTGCTAAAAAATCTTCTGTATTAAGTTCTGGGGAGGAAATGTTTCTAGGCTCTCCGCCACTTTATTCAGTAAAAGCAGGATCAATAGCTAAAGCAATAAAGCCACGAGCTTCCATTCCCTGAGCATAACGACCTGATAACTGTTCTTTTACGGCACCATATGGACCCGTATCAGCTAAAGCTCTTAGCTTATCTCCTTTTTTCATATTAGCAGGAGTATAGAGATCACCTTCCATGGTGATGCCAAAGCGATTGTAGAGAATAACTTTGTGGTGATGAGCTCTTTTATCCTCAGGAAAAGCTTTATCCCATTTTTCGGATAGAGAAGATGTGTCTATGGTTAAAGTTGGAGCTTGTGAATCTTTAGCTTAGGATGAGTTGACTGCTAGTGTAAGCAGCATAGTTGCTACAAGATGGGGCTAACACTTTTGCTTTCATAAAATGTTCCTTTATGTATTTTGTATACATGTACTTTAGAACAGTAAAAAGCAAAAAATAGGCACTATCTTTTCAAGATATTGCCAAATTCTGCTAAAAATTGAGAGTTTTTAAGAGAATTGAGTTAGTTTTTAGAAAGTTTTTGTGACTGTAAATTTACGAAAACAAACTAATCAGATGTTAAATGCTCAATAGGAAGAAGCTTAGTTAGACACATTAGAGCCTGATTTTGAAATTTCGTCGATTAGTTCTTCTACAAGATATTCATCACTCATGCAGTGCATATCAGATACGCCTTCACTTACAAGAGGGTAGAGCTTTGACTTATAGAAAATATCTAAGGCTTTGCGCATGGAGATATGTTCTTTTTTAGCCAACAGAGCAACTACTCTTGAGTACTTCATTTGCAGTAAGATTGGATTTGCGTCCATATATGTATCTATCCTCTATAATCTGGTGGCTTTTATAAAAGCAAGACAACACAAGGCAAGTTGAGATCTAAAACAGAATTGCAAGTTAGGCTTTTCAAAACGAAGTCTTTTTATGGCTTCAGCTTTATCTATAAGACCATCAAAAAACAGTTCCACCCCAACTTTTACAAAAATTGTCTACTAGTTGCAGATCCTGAGTTTCATTTTGAGTAATCTTATTTAGCCACTTTGTCACCATGAGGCTTTCTTGCGTATTTAATCATGTTGGGAACAGCAATGTTCTGAACATACCTGCTAACAGGCTCACTGGTATTGAACAGCTTTAAGCATTTCTTCTGAGTTTTTGATATTGGCTTGATGGTAACAAAGCTGTCGGCAAAGGCTATCTCAGTTATCCCTTCCAAATCTTCAATTATGGTTTTAACAGAATGATGAGGAACTTCCTTATTCTTATCCATTGCCTTTCTTATAATCATTTCCATTCTCATATACAGGCTTAAGGCAATGAACTCGACAAAACATTTACCAACCAGTGAATCCTCGCTTGAAACTCTGAATCTGTCACAGCACATCTTTACCTTTAAATCAGAGAAACATTCTTCTACAGTACGTCTGTCTCTGTAACCGTAGTAAGCCTGTTTACCATCGGCAACACAGTCAGATACAAGTACAAAAACACCAGCATGCTTATTGGCTTCCTGAAAAGCCTGGTTATTTAAGCCGATACTGCCGTCTTCATTCTGACAGAGATATACATCAGCAAAGCTTTTATTATTTGCATCCAGAGTCAAACCTTCTTTTATCATCCGCATGATTTCATTGCGGCGTTTCTGGATCTTCTTGGTGAAAGCTCCTGCTTTTTCCTGATCGTAGAAAACATGGACAAAGAGTTTTTTATGAATTTCTTTGCCGTTGATTTTAAAAGTGTAGCTACCCTGTTTGGTAAAGACATTCTCATCAATGGCAGATATATATTTATCTCCATTCAGGAAAGCAACAGCGGCTTCATCAATAGCATCACTGAAGACAGATACCTTGTCTAGGGGAATACACAGAAGGAAGTGATAACCAGAACTGATGATCATGTTCATGTTTTCCTTACTGTAATAGCCTCTGTCCATAACAGCTACAAAAGAACGTGTACCTAAATGCAACAGTGTTTCAAATGTGGATTTAACAGTACTTACATCTGGTATGGCGCCATTAAAGCGGTTATAGAATATAGGTCTTCCAGTCTTTTGATCTGTAATCATCAGAACGTTAATCTGTGGAATATCCTCATTCTGTTTGTTATGACCGAATTTAGCATCAGCGAGTTTTGCATAGGTGCTGATAGAGGTTGAATCCAAAGCCCAGAACCTGCGAGTTGGCAATTCATGAGCACAGTAGAGCTCTTCTATGTACTTAGTGAAAAAGTTAAGCTCATCCTCTTTAGATATACTCTGAAACAGTCTGGTTATAGAGGTTAGGGTAAGAGGATCCTGACAGGGTAATTTATGACTTTGAGCATACATGGCATATCTGTTACTGGTAAAGTCACCGTCCTTAAGACAGTAAAAGGCAAGAGATAACAGTTCAGACCAGTTATCAGCAAATGACTCTTTTAAAGTCTTTAATAAAGGATCGCCCTCTAGCAGTTTCATGAAAACATCATAGGTGCCGATAGAGTAAACATGTGTAACATCATGAGAGCATGAGTCAAAGTGTTTGGTAACCACATTGGCATTTAAGTTGTGCTCAATCCTTAATTTATGCTTTCCCTCATCAGTATCAAAGTAAGAGACAACTGCAACATCTTTAAAGTCAGGTCTCAGTTCGAGAAAGTCTTTATTAAATCTTATAAGTCCCAGTGCATCAGGACTGTCAATAACACCGATAGTTCTGGTATTGATTTTGACAGCATAACCTTTATCAGCATTCCAGGCATTACCGTCATAAGCCTTTACATAGGAAATGCCTCTGTTCTTTTTACGGTCAAAGTAAATTTTAGGAAGAGAGTTTAATAAAGTAGAGTCAGACATGATAACCTTCTGTATACTAGTATACAGAATAGTATACTAGTAATTAACGATAAATCAAGTGATTTTTAGAATATTTATGACGTATTTTCAGATAGTTATATTACTTTGAAGTGATTTTGTCTTTATTATGTATACTAGTTGGTAAAATTTTTTTTGGGGTTGAGAACGGTTTGTTCAGTAATCTTACTCTCATAAACAGTTAAGGCAGGGCCTCTGGGTTCTGCCTTAGTTATTCTCATTTTGAATCAGATCCTGTTGATGAGATCAGCTTCTGATTTATAGGATGCCTTTTGCAATGGCTTCTCTTATATAATCTTTTAAAGCTTCAGTTGATAAAGGCTCGCTTCTGTATCCTGGCAAAAGAGGCCATATATCTTTTCCCTGAAACGGTAGAAGGCAAAGAGAGAAAATAAACATTGCTTTTAACTGTGCCAGTTCACCATTATTAGTAATTCCAAGAATAGTGTCATAGAAAATTCTAAAGCACCGGATAAAGCTTTTTTTACCAATTTCACTCAAATTATTTGTTGAGCTGTCAATTGAGGTATGCATAAGCAGTCTCCATAAATTTTCATTTGCTGACAGCTCGTCTATAAAAGTATCAATAAGTGCAAACAGCTTTTCTGTTAAATTTGTGTACTGTTCTGATACTTCAACAAGTTTTTTCTCTAATGGATTGAACTGCCTACAGAATATTTCAATATACAGTTCTTCCTTATTTTTAAAGTGATAGTAGATTGAGGATACTGATGTATTGGTTAGTCTGCAGATGTCTCTTATAGAAACCCCATCAAAACCAGATTTAGCCATGATGGATGTTGCAACATCTATGTATTTGTCCTTGTTTGCCGGATTAGCTTGTCTTGACATCTTGCTCTCCTTTCTTTTGGAAAGAGTCTAAAACAATTGTGAATTTAGAGCAAATTTGATTTTATTTCTGTTTGAATTATAATTCAATTACCGAACGTTCGTTATATTAAAGATACCACTGTTTTGAGTTGATCATGATAAATAAAGATAAGAAATTACATGTTGGTACAGTAGGCATTGCTTTTCTCATCCTGCTGTTGATTGTTGTAGGCTCCGTCTGGTGGTGTATATCTGCTAACAAAAGCGTAACCCTGCAAGGTGAGGTTGAGGCTACCACATATGATATTTCTTCTAAGGTTACAGGTAGAATTTCATCTCTCAAGGTAAAGAAAGGCGATAAAGTCAAAAAAGGAGATGTAATCGCAGAACTTGATGTTCCTGAACTCAGATACAAGGTACATCAGGCAGAGGCAGCCCTAAAAGCCGCAGAAGCTGCAAATCTTGAAATTGAAAACGGAACAAGATCAGAGCAGGTCCTGATGGCTGAATCTTCTTTAAAGCAGGCTGAAGTTGACTTGGATTTAGCTTACAAAACTTACGTCAGATATAAAGATCTTTATAAAAATAAAGCCGTATCCAGACAGAGCCTTGATGAAAGGAAGGCCAGCTATGACGCCAAGCTGAAATCTGTTGCAATTGCAAAAGATAATCTGAAAATGTTAAGAAACGGCTCCCGATACGAGGATAAATTAAAGGGGACTGCAAATGTGAATAAGGCCAGAGCTGCCCTGAATGAGGCAGAGTCGTACCTTGATGAAGCTTATGTTAAAGCACAGTGTGATGGAGAGATTACCGATACATTCGCAGAAGAAGGTGAACTTGTCAACGCCGGTTACCCTATAGTCGAAGTTGTGGATATGAATGACAGTTATGTTGTTTTCAATATCCGTGAAGATTTATTAAGCCCACTTGCAATTGGTAAGTCTTTTGAAGTAACAATCCCTGCCATTGCACAAAAGGAACAGTCAGTAAAAACCTACTACATTTCCGCTTTAGGCGATTATGCAACATGGAGAGCAACTAAAGTCAGAGGCGATTTTGATCTTAAGACTTTTGAACTTAGAGCAAGATTTAAAGATAAGATCGAGGATCTGCGCTGTGGCATGAGTGTAATTCTGGAGCTTTCGAAGGTTGATTAAACATGAATTTTCTAAATGTAGCCTTCAGAGAAATAAAAATACTACAAAAGAATAAATTTGTTCTTTTCTGTATGCTGGTCATGCCATTTATGTTCTGCTTGTGTCTGGCGGTTACATTTTCATCCGGGTCTGTTTATGATCTGCCTGTTGCAGTTGTTGATCATGACAGATCAGCTTTTTCAAGACAGATAATCAGATCTCTTGATGCCACATCGTCTATACAGGTTAAGTACCACCTAGATGATGAGAAGTCAGCTCATGATATGTTAAGTTCCAGAAAAATATATGCTCTGCTTATTATCCCAAAGAATTTTAATCACGATCTCAAGGCATTAAAAAGACCAAGTTTAAGTTATTACTACAACAACCAGACTATGCTGATAGGTGGTCTTTTAAGTAAAGATCTGAAAACTGTTTTAGAAGGTGTAAAAATCAAAGCTTACGCTTCTGTAAAATCCAAAAGCGGAATCACTTTGAAAGAGGCTTCTAACACAGTCAACCTCATTTCACAGAGTGAGCATATTCATTCAAATCCTTATTTAAACTATTCCTATTTTCTGGTTTACATAGGAATTGCTCATACCTTTCAGGTGTTCTGCCTGCTTATAGGAGCATGGACATTTGGCTTTGAATTTAAATACGGTTCAGGACCAGAACTTTTTAAGACAGCAGAAGACAGCGTATTAAATGCGATAGCCGGAAAATCCGTAGTATATATTGGAGTCCTTTCTTTAGAGATATTTTTAACCGTGTCTCTTTATATACTGTTCGGTGGAGCTCCCTTTAGCGGAAGCATGCTGTTTTTTATGCTGAATACTCCATTATTTGTTGCGGCCTGTCTGTCTTTTGCCTTTATCCTTACAGTAATATTTGCAAATTTTAGAATGGTTATGAGTATTGTTGCCTGCAGTGCCTCATTAGGATTTACCATGACAGGTGGTACCTTTCCGTCTGTGGCTATGCCTGATGCTATCAGGTATCTTGCAGCTGTGTTCCCTGTAAGTTCATATGCTTCATTATTAACAGGTGAGGCTATGCAGGGGCATCCGTCAGTCTGTTATCTGGACAGTACGATATATCTGTGCCTGACGATTCTGGCAGGAAGTCTGTTTTACAAACTGTTCTATAAAAGAGTACAGGAGCCTAAGTTATGGCACAAACTGTAATATCGTGGCGCACTCTGTTTCTTCGAGTAATAAAACTTATCTGTAATGAGCTCAGATGTATGTTTACTGATGAGGGGTTAATACTTGTTTTTGTCCTCTCTATAATCTTTTATTCAGGCTTTTACCTGTTGCCGTTTTCTCATAATATTTTAAGAGAGGTCCCCGTAGGAATTGTTGATTTGGACCACAGTCCAATGTCAAGGCAGCTTACACGGGCACTAGACGCCAGTGAAATGCTTAAAGTTACAAATACTGCAGACAGTTTTGCCCAAGCCAATGCTCAGTATCTTCGTAATGAAACAAGAGCCTTTATAGAGATCCCAAAAGATTTTGAAAAAAATCTTAAACGTGGAATGAAGGTTGTTATTCCTGTTTATGAGGACAACTCATATATGATTGTTTATAAACAGGTGGCTACGGGTATAAGCAGTGTTTTAGGTTCTTTTGGTGCAGGGACTGAAATCAGATCGCTCATGAAAAAAGGCCTGAGCTATGAAGAGGCCAGTGCTTTGAGACTTCCCGTAAATAATGTGGAAAATGCTCTTTTTAATCCTTCTGGAAGTTATGAAGTATATTTGTATCCTCTAATTCTTATTATGATACTTCAGCAGACTTTGCTGATAGGTATAACTATGCTTGGAGGAACAGCCAGAGAGTATAGAACCCCAATGATTACAAATTTTGGCGTTGGCTGTATTTATCTGACTTTCTTCAGGGCTGTTGCTCATGTCTTAGTATATACAGTTTACGGTATGATATTTCTGTACGCACTGCCACAGATAGCCGTATATCATGTTCATGTTCATTTTTTTATAAACCTGCTGATTCTGGTGATTTTCCTCTTTGCAGTTTCTTTCCTGGGACAGTCACTGGTCATATTGTTTACTCAGAGAGAGACTTCATTCCTGCTTTTTATAGCATCGTCTGTTCCAATGATATTTTTGACAGGCTTTGTCTGGCCTACGGAAAGCATGCCTGATATTATGGTGATAATTTCCAAATTTCTTCCTGTTGTGGTTGCGTCAGATGCTCTGCTAAAACTCAATCAGATGGGAGCCAGTGTCTCATCTGTAACAGAAAATGTTATATGGTTACTGATCCAGTGTGTGATTTACTATATGGCAGCAGTTAAAGTGAACAGAAAACTGAAAAACGAAGAAAAACTAAACAGTTCAGTTGTACAGCTGCGATAATTTTCAGCTTTATGTGAATTGATGTTTGTTATTACTGGCTGTGAGTATCTGTTGTTTCAGGTCCGTAATTTAAAATTGGCTATGGTTTAAGACCATAGAAAAAATATGTATACAGATTCTGTCATGATCACGAAAAAACAGCAAGTAAACCAATTCAATAATCCTAATTTCAGTCAATTATCAAGTCACGCCGTTTTAGCTTTGCCTGCTTTTCGACTTTCTTTCACGAACAGAGCCTTTATGTATCAGAATACAATTGACAGAGTTGTGTATACACATACAACATGAGGACTGAAAGCAAAATTTTAAAGTCATTTTTATTTATCTGAAAATAAAACTCATAACGTAAAAAACTCTTTAAATCTCTTAAAAAGGCCACATCTGTATAGTTGTGAAAAGAGAACAAATGGATTGCACAAGAAGCAGTCCGAGGAGATTTTATGAAGAACATGAATAACAGCAACAAGAACATGTTAGCAAGAGCAGACAACGGATTTAACCATTCATTTGCACCAACACTGTTTGATTTCTTCAGTCGTCCATTAGCAGATTTTGACAGTATGTTTGCTCCTGTTGCAGCAGACAATGCCCGTGTAGATATTAAGGATTTGGGTGATCGCTATCAGCTAAAGGCAGATATGCCTGGTGTTAAGAAAGAAGACATCAGAGTAGATTTTGAAAACGGAGACTTAACCATAAGGGCAGAGCACCACAAGGAATGCAATAAAAAGGATGAGTTTGGCTTTATGGTACATGAGCGCTCAGAAGGAACCTATCAGCGCACTTTCCATTTTGATGATGCTGATCCTAAAGATATTACAGCAGCATTTGCAAATGGTGAACTTGATATCTGTCTGATGAAGTCAAAAAAAGCAGAGAACTCAACATCAATTAAGATCCACTGATAGTCCTGATAAGACATACCTTTTGAGCATAGTGGTTTGAGAACAGTTAGTTCAGTAATATTACTCTCATAAACGGTTAAGGCAGGGCCTCTGGGCTCTGCCTTAGTTATTCTCATTTATTGGTGATTGTGATTTTATATGGGCGGTGAAGAACACTAGTTACGATCTGAATGTTGTGAATTGTTTATTTCATCAACTAGTTCTTCAACGAGATACTCATCGCTCATGCAGTGTAAATCAGAGATACCTTCACTTATTAGTCTGTAAAGATTTGATTTATAGAAAAGATCTAATGCCTTGCTGAGGGAAATATTCTCTTTTTTTGCAAGAATTGCAACTATCCTTGCGTATTTTAGCTGGAGTAAGACTGGATTAGCGTTCATAAGTGCTGTCTCATATCCTGATGCGCCTCTATACCATTTCTGCCTTGATGAAATTAAGAAGAGAGATAGAAGTTACAGTTCGAAAACAAAGTTGCAGATTAGGTTTTTCAAAACGAAGTCTTTTGATAGCCTCCTCTTTATCTATGAGACCATCAAAAAACAGTTCTACGGTGTTAAATACTTTGTCATTAGCTACGCCACCGATTACAAGATCATAAGAGCTTGTATCCTTTCCTGCTCTGCATTTTAAAATAAAATCAAGCCAGCTCTCTGAATAACTGTCAAACTCCAGTACATTTAGATTATTTTTGTACTTTTCGTTAAAACTGAAGCTTGTTATGTAACCGTCGCTACCTCGTTTTTTGAATTTTAAACTCCATTTTAATGCCTGATCATATATAGGTGTTACATAAAAACCTTTACCAAAGTCAACGTTTTTTCTTGAGTGTTTAATATCAGGAGTCTCGATTTTTATATATGAACCATGGTACAGGATCATGAAATAACTCCTTTTTCTTTCATTAAAGATATGATGTCTTCTACTATATAGCTTTTGCTTTGGGTATGCAGAACTTCATATTCAGGAATTATGTGAGAATATAAAATGTTACTTTTTTCTGTTAGGTCTTTGTATACACTCTGCGCATTTACTCCAAGTCTGATTGCGATGTTCTCAATACAGAAGATAGCAAACTCAAGTTCATCCTTGTCAGGTATATCTCGCTCTGATGTCATATTGTATCCAACTGTTTACTGATCACCTCTCCTATAAGTATAGATATCAATTTTGTACAAAACAAGACGGACACAGGACAGAGTTGTCATCAATACTTAGAAGTATGATATTAAATCTTGATGAAAAGTCTTTTTTCAGTTGAGAAAAAAAGGCAAATAAGCGAAAATACACGCAGTTTTATTTTTGAAAAATCAGTGAAAATGGCAGATAAAAATCTCTTAAATGAAATAAACAAGCGCAGAACGTTTGCTATTATTTCCCACCCTGATGCTGGTAAAACCACCATCACAGAAAAAGTTTTATTATTCGGTTCAGTAATTCAAAGAGCAGGTGAAGTTAAAGCCCGTGGCTCAACCGGAGCCTTTGCTCGTTCAGACTGGATGGATATGGAAAAAGAGCGTGGTATTTCTGTTTCCACCTCTGTAATGCAGTTTCCATACAATAACTGTACAGTAAATCTTCTGGATACACCAGGTCATGAAGACTTCTCTGAAGATACCTACCGTGTGCTTACCGCAGTAGACTCATGCTTAATGGTAATTGATGCTGCTAAAGGTGTTGAGGAAAGAACCCGTAAGTTAATGGAAGTCACAAGATTGCGTACCACACCTATTTTAACTTTCATGAACAAGTTAGACCGTGAAACACGTGATCCTCTTGACCTTTTAGATGAAGTAGAAAAAGAGCTTAACATTCTGTGTGCTCCTATTACCTGGCCTATTGGTTCTGGTAAGTCTTTCCGTGGTATTTATCACTTATTAAAAGATGAGGTAATGCTTTATCACTCAGGTGAGGGATACCATATTCAGAAAGCTCAGACTATTAAAGGACTTGATAACCCTGAACTAGATAAAGTTCTAGGTGAGGATGAAGCTTCACAGTTACGTGATGATATTGAACTTGTAAAAGGTGCTTCAAATGAGTTTGATTTAGATCTGTTTCGTGAAGGTAAATTAACCCCAGTATTCTTCGGTACTGCTTTAGGTAACTTCGGTGTTGACTGCATGCTAGACGGCTTGACCGAATGGGCTCCTACACCTCTATCACGAGTAGCTGATGAGCGCGAGGTAGTAGCATCTGAGGGTAAACTTACAGGCTTTATCTTTAAGATCCAGGCTAATATGGATCCTAAGCACCATGACAGAATCGCTTTCATGCGTATTGTTTCTGGTTCATACCATAAGGGTATGAAACTTTATAACGTACGTTTAGGCAAAGAAGTTATTGTATCTGATGCTGTAACCTTTATGGCAGGTGAGCGCGAACAGGCTCAGTTGGCTGTAGCAGGCGATATCATCGGTTTACACAACCACGGTACCATGCGTATTGGTGATACCTTCACTGAAGGTGAAAAGCTTCACTTTAACGGTATTCCTAATTTCGCTCCAGAACTCTTCAGACGTATTCATTTGAATGATCCTCTAAAGCAGAAACAGTTGCAAAAAGGTCTAATGCAGTTGTCAGAAGAAGGTGCGGTGCAGGTATTCAGACCTATCATCAACAATGATCTGATCGTGGGTGCTGTAGGTGTGTTGCAGTTTGATGTGGTGGTATCTCGTCTAAAACATGAATACAATGTTGATGCAAAGTATGAGAATATCGCTGTAACCACAGCCCGCTGGTTATCATCAGATGATCCTAAGGCTTTACAGGAAATTCAGGATAAGGTTCCGCAGTCAATTGCCTTAGATGGTGGTGATAACCTAACCTTCCTTGCAACATCTGGTGTTAATTTAAACCTTAACATGGAGCGTTATCCAAAGGTTAAGTTCTCTGCTACAAGAGAACACTAATAATCCTTGCCTTGAGGAAACTTAAGGCAGGTAATTTAAGAGCACATAAAGAGGACATATGCTGTACGATGCACATGTACATGTAGGAATGTTCGATGATATTGAGTCATTGGTAAAGTGTGCTCGTTTGTCAAATATAACTCCCATCTGTGTAGGTATAACCTTAGATGAGAGTTTACATACCTTAGAACTTTTTAAAGCTCAGAATATAAAACTTCCTGTCTTTGTAGGTATTCATCCTTGGTATTTAAAAGACCAAAAGTTTGATTTTAGTCTTATTGAAAAGTTACTTTCCTTTGAAAATGTCGTAGGCATTGGAGAATGTGGTTTAGATAATAAGATTGAAATACCTGTAAACTTTCAAATTGAGGTTTTAGAACGGCATTTAGAATTAGCTTCAAAGTATGCTCTGCCAGTCAACCTGCATATACGAGGCTGTCATGGTGAGTTAATAAGAGTTTTAAAAAAATATCAAGGTCGGGTAAAAGGTTTTGTCCACAATTTTACCTTCTCGTACGATTTAGCTAAAAAGTACCTTGATTTAGGCACGATGTTATCAGTGGGACATCACATTACCTTTAATCAGGCAAAGTTAAACTCTGTTTTAGAAAAAGTAGGTCTTGAGAATTTTGTTTTAGAGACAGATGCTGATTTTTTACATACAGGCCCATATGATCCAAACTTAATCAAAAGAGAGTATGAGTGTATTTGTAGCTTGTTTAACCGTACAATGGATGAAACAGAGATTGTTTTAGAGAACAATCTCAAAAGGGTAATACCTAAGATTGCAACTCTATAAATTCATAACGTAAAATTCATAACTAAAAGCAATAGGAAAATCGCATGAGCTTTGTTTATATTGTCAAAAAAGATCTCGCATTTGATATTAAAAAGGCAACCAAAAGCGTTGAAGAAAATACCGGTATTAGCTTAAAAGCACTTGCTACAAAAGAATTACATGGTCATGTAGGTGCTTTATTTACAACCGACAATGACAATGCTCATGAATTATGTAAAAAGGCAGTAACTGAAGGCAAGTTTGACTTTGATGTCTTTGCAGCTACCTCTTTCCCAACTTTAAAAGAAAAAGGTGAGATTTGTCTTGATATGGATATGACCTCAGTGCAGATTGAGGGCATTGATGAGATTGCAAGACGTTTGGGCGTATATGACAAGGTCTCTGAGATTACCTCAAAGGCAATGCACGGAGGTCTTGATTTTGCTCAGTCATTAACTTTACGTGTAGCCATGTTAAAAGACGGCGATGCCTCCGTAATTGAAGATGTTAAAAGCATTATGAAAGAGACTGATGGTCTTGATGTCCTAATGCAGACTGTAAGCTCACATAACTGGGTAAAAGGTATCTGCTCTGGTGGCTTTGAGCAGTTAATATGTGTCTTAGATAAGAAATACTCTTTAGATATGGTGTGTGCTAACTCTTTAGAAATTAAAGATGGCAAATTAACCGGTAAAGTTGATAAGAGAATTGTTGATGCGACAGTAAAGCGTGAAGGCGTATTAGATCTACAGCAAAAATCTAATGTAGAGTCATCACAAATCATTGTCTTAGGTGATGGTGCTAATGATTTAAAGATGATTGAGGCAGCTTCCCTTGGTATTGCTTATCACGCAAAGCCATTAGTACAGCAAACAGCTCCATTTTGTATCAATCATTCTGATCTTAGTGCTGTAGCTTTGCTTTTAGAGTTAAATTCATAAGATGGCTAAAACAAAAAGCGTGTTTGTATGTTCAAGCTGTGGTGCTAAATATTACCGCTGGCAGGGTATCTGCTCTGAATGCGGTGAGGCAGGTACCATCAGTGAAACTCTTGTTGATACTTCTCCTAATGCTGGGGCTAAGGTAGCGGCAAGAGCTTTATCTGGTTTTGCTGGAGCAACCGGTAGTGGAATTTGCTCATTAGCTACGGTTGATCTTACCAAACGTCCTAGAATTTCATCTGGCTTTACAGAGTTTGACAGAGTCTTAGGCGGAGGTATTGTCTCTGGATCTGTTGTTCTAATAGGCGGTAACCCAGGTGCCGGTAAGTCCACCTTACTTTTACAGACTGTAGGCAGGCTCTGTTTAAATCATAAAGTCCTGTATGTAACCGGTGAGGAATCATTACAGCAGGTAGCACTGCGTGCCAATCGTTTAAAAATACAGGCTAATAACATCAGAATAGCTGCTGAAACTTCAATTGATACTATCTGTGAGATGGCATCAAAAGAAAGTCCAGAGGTTTTAATTGTAGATTCTATTCAGGTTATGCATGTAACAGGAATTGAATCAGCACCAGGTTCTGTAAGTCAGGTACGTGAAGGAGCTGCCGCCTTAACCCAATTCGCTAAAAGGACCGGAATCGCAGTCTTCATGGTAGGACATGTAACTAAAGACGGTACCTTAGCAGGTCCTAAAATTTTAGAGCACTGTGTAGATTGCTCTGTAATTTTAGAAGCAGGTACTGACATGCGCTATAGAACATTGCGCTGTCAGAAAAACCGTTTTGGCGCTGTAAATGAGATTGGTGTCTTTGCTATGACAGATACTGGTCTTAAAGAAGTTAAAAATCCATCTGCCATTTTTTTAAACCGTCAGGAAACAGTGGCTCCAGGCTCACTTGCAATGGTAACCTGGGAAGGCACAAGACCTCTATTAGTTGAGTTGCAGGCATTAGTAGATTTGTCCTTATACTCAAATCCAAGACGATTGTCTTTAGGTACTGATCAGAACAGACTTTCTATGCTGCTGTCTGTATTACACCGCCATGCTGAATTTGCACTAGCAGATCAGGATGTCTTCGTAAATGTTGTAGGTGGAGTAAAAGTTGAGGATACCTCATCAGATGTACCTTTAGCCTTAGCTCTGATTTCATCTTACAGAGACAAGCCAGTAGATAAAGGTACAATTGCTTTTGGAGAAATTGGTCTTACAGGTGAGATAAGACCTGTGCCATATGGTCAGGAGAGAATATCAGAGGCAGTAAAGCAAGGTTTTGTGAGGATCATTGTACCTTTTGACAATGCCCCTCGAACACGCAATCCTGATGTAGAGGTGATTCCGGTAAAGAGAGTTAACGATCTCTTTAATTTAGTCTAAAGTTTTGATTAAGTAACTAGACAATGTAGCTAGTCTAGTTACTTAAAATAGAGACTAGCCTTCAGATACTAAAGAATGAACTAATCTTAGAGCGATAATTAAACGATCCTCGTTTCTAAATCTCTGCTCTAAACATTTACCTGCATTTGCTAAATCATGCTGTAAAGAAGACATCTTTTTCTCGTTAAGATCTTCTGCGTACTTATCAGTAAATCTCATTAAGTACTCTGTAGTAGCTTCAATCTTAGGCATAGTTCTATTAGCAATAGACAATGATCTGCCTGAAGCATTTTCAATTAACTCGATGATCTTAGGATAAAGATCAAAGTGACCATGTGAAATATAGTCAATCAGGTGATTACAAAATGAGGTCACATCCTCATAAGAAGGGTAGCAAACATCATTCTGATTTGAACTGCGTGATAAAGATACATTTAGGATCTTCATATACATGAGTACAAGATCCTGACGAGCTTTGATCATGTCATTGACCCATTTATATTTTTCATCAACATTCTGTAAAGTGGTGTTGAAAGTCTTTCCAAATTCAGTTGCTTTCATACGCACCTCCTCGTTTGTTCTATTTAATCTAAAAGTAAAATATCATAAAAATCAGTTAGTAAACTGTTACTTAAATCAAATAAATAGATATAGAAGGTAGAGTAAAAACAGATAATGCCACGAGTGTGGCATTATCAGAAGGAAAAATTTGAATTTTGTCAGAGATAAGCTTAACGCTTAGCCATTAGAGACTGCTGATAAAGTTCACGCTTGTACTTCTTGATGGAAGCGGCAAAGGCTTTACGAGATTTTGAATTTAGTTCTACTCTCTGATTATCAAGTTTTACTCTTAATGGGTTTACAGCTCTACCACCGATACGTACCTCATAGTGTAAGTGAGGACCTGTAGAAATACCGGTATTACCAGAACGAGCAATTGTAGCACCTTGTTTTACTCTCTGACCAGGGCGAACTGATAACTTAGACAAGTGCATGTAAACAGTAGATACTGTTGATGAATGTCTTAATACGATAAAGTAACCAGCTGATCTTGAGAAGCCTGCCTTGTCTACAACACCATCGGATGGAGCTGAAATTAATGAACCTACAGGCATACCAAAGTCAACACCGTTATGAGGTCGTACACGACCGGTTACAGGGTGTAATCTTCTTGGATTAAATGGAGAGGTTACTCGTACTCTTGAATGGAATGGGAAACGAGCAAACCCAGCAGAACGAGCTGGCTTTAGACCGCGTTCGTCATAATACTTGCCATCTGCTGTATTTAAGTAGCTTGCAACCTTTCCTCCACGTGACAGGGTAAACTCAACAGCGCAGATCTTGCCTTTACCTTTTGATTCCGTAAAGAGCACTCTCATGCTGTCACCTGCGCGAATGTTACGAGAGAACTGAATTTTTCCTTTGAACATCTGCAAGATCTTGTTGATCTCTGTATAGGTAATACCAGCTTTGTTAGCTGCTGTTGAGAAACTCTCACCTTTGCCGATATTAACTAAAACCAAACGACCGCGTTTAGCTGCGCTCATCTCATGAACAGGCTCGTCTTTTACTGCTACAACCTTAGTATCTTTTGCTGTGTCTGTCTTTGATGCTGAAGCTGTTGCTGCAGTATTAGCATCAGGGGCTTCTTTTGAGGCCATTAACTTTGCCTGTGAGGTGGCATCATCATCCATCTCATAAGAACCTAACTTCTCTTTGACTACAGTGTAGTTACCTGATTTGTCGGTTTTATAGAAACGCAACTGTTCTTTATCTGAGATTGGTTTAATAAATACCAGAAGCTCACCTTTACCATCAACTAAGAAAGAGAGGTTCTCACCAATCTTTAAAGAGTTAATTCTTTTGGCAAGTGACTTGTCGGTATCTAAAATTGCCATTAAGGTAGCTGCAGGAATGTTCAAATCCTCAAATAATGAGGAAATGTTATCACCGCGCTGAACGCTCTCTGTTACCCATTTAGTGTCGATATCAGAACTCTGATCTTTATCGATCTTTTTAGCTAAAGCAGAAACTTCCTTATCTAATTGAGCATCTGAGTCTGCTAAATCGGCATCAGGTAAAGAATCATCATAGTTTTCCATCTGACGAGTCTTATCTTTATTTGAGGTTATGCCATAAGCTTGGGTTAAAGGAACAGAATCATCAATATCTGTTACGTGTTCGTCGCTGTAAGCGAACATGTTTGAATTTGAGCTAGAGTCAGTATCTTCACTTGTTGAATAGAAATTCTTATTAGTAGCGATAGATAGAGTCAGGGCTAAGACAAAGGTAGCCAAGATAGCCTTGTTATGTTTTTTTGAAAGAGGGCCCTTCCACGCTGAAGAACCAATGGCCTCTTTTGAAATGTAGTCTTCTGATATCATTTTTGTATCTTGTAAAAAGTCTTCATTAACATTGCATATTGCAGACATAGATCTCTTCTTAAAGGCATGTGCCCCAAGATCTGCCTTTTGTAATTTTTGCGTAGTTAAGACTTTGTTAAAATTCTTTATTAATAAGCGTTTATTACAAGTTGTAATAACATTACCAATAAACGCTTATTAACAAGGTTGTTATTCACAAAAATATGTGAAATTTTTAATTGTAAAGTTTATGTAGTTATTATGTACAGTTAGCTTTAGTATACTATATTAATGGGCAGACAGCTGATATTATTAGGTGTAATTAATTCACATATTTGAAACAATTTGAGGTAGAGCATGATTTTTGGTGAAAAGTATTACGGAATGTTAAAAAAACTCTCTCCATGGAGACAGAGTTTGTTTTCATTAGTCTTAGCTCAAAGACAATATCCTAATTATGCTCTATGGTGTGAGGTAAATGAGGTCAAAGGGGGAGCTAAGGCTTACCAAAAGACTCTTAACACCTTATGGGAGTTCCATAAAGACAAGTTTAATACAATCGATCTTGAAAAAGTATTAGATGAGTTTGAACCATACTTACTTGATGATGAGAAGAACGACTTATCTGTTGGTGACTTATTTTCATTAGATGCAACTTTGTCACTATCATCTTCTATTCTAGCTATCATTATGCATGAAGGTGAAGAAGCTGAAATGGCATCTCGAGCCTCATTAAGCGGAGTCGTTCGTCAGATTGAACAATCCTCAGATCGAGAATATACAGATGAAGAGTTAAGAGAAATGGAAAGCGTCGATAACGAGGTTAACTTCCAGATAGAACTTTATGAACTCTTAGAAAAATCTAAAAGAGAACCTTCGCTTGTAGATAAACTTTATAAGTTAAGTTTAAACGGTGGTGTAAGTAATATCGGTTTAAGCCTTGAGTAATGAGCTTTTAATAGTGGGGCTTTTAAAGAAAGAGTTTTAGCTCCTATTTGTAGAATGCCTCTAAAATTAAAATCACACCACTTAAGATAGATACAGAAGAGAACACAAACTTAACCTTGGCAACCGGCATTTTAATTAAAAGTGTAGTTCCAAGATATGCTCCTGTGAAAGCAGCAATGATCATCACTGGTATCCACTGCCAGTGAATTGCAGTTAAAGCTCCTACAGTAATTGCACCTACTGCATTCCATATTGTAGCCACAAAAATCATAGTATGCATGATAGCTCTTTTAAGCTCTAAGCCAAATACACCCACTAAAGTTAATGTAGCAAATAGACCTGCACCTGAAGAAAGTGATCCTGAAAACATGCCGATTATCAGAATACATATGGTGCCTAGGATGGTTCTGGTATAAGAGCGATTTTCAATTCCTTTAGAACCAAATCCTTTTTTGAACATGGTATAGATGCCAGATCCTATGGTAATAAAACCTAAGACTATCTGCGCAATATGAGATGGAACTGAAATAATGATTATTGAGCCTGCGACTACGGCAGGGCAACCTACAAAGAGCATGATAAGACTTACAGCCTTATCAAAGGCAAAGGAGCGGTTAAATCCTTTTTTGGACATTGCTCCAATTCCCAAAAATACTACCGCTACTTTATGAGTTCCTAAAGCTGTAGCAAAAGGAAGACCTAAAAGGATCAGCATTGGAAATTGGATAAAACCAGCGCCTCCACCGGAGACACTGGCAAAGAGATTGGCAACAAAGGTAACTAAAAACAGAACTGACTGATTTACAATTTCCTCTACCACCATAATCTCCTTTTTTACTACTTACGGTTTAATGCTCGCCATGCAATATCGTTTCTGTAGAACATTCCATCAAAGTGAATGTTCTTAATGTGAGCATAAGCCTTTTCACGAGCCTTTGCTACATCATTACCTAAAGCTGTTACGCATAAAACACGACCGCCTGAGGTTACGATATTATCACCTACCTGCTTGGTACCAGCCTCAAAGACCTTAAGATCATCTCCAGTCTTAATCTCAAGACCTGTGATCTTGTCGCCCTTACGAGGAGATGCTGGATATCCGTGAGCTGCAAGTACAATACCGATTGCAGGACGAGGATCGTATTTAATATCAACGTCTTTTAAGCCACCGTTTTTGCAGGCTTTCAAGCATAAGTCTACAAGATCAGACTGCATACGCAACATGATTGGTTGAGTTTCAGGATCACCAAAACGGCAGTTGAATTCAACTACTCTTGGAGCACCATTCTTATCAATCATTAGACCTGCGTATAAGAAACCACGGTATGGAATACCATCTTCTTTCATTCCCTTTAAGGTAGGATTGATGATTTCATCCATAACTCTCTTGTAAACAGCATCAGTTACAACAGGAGCAGGGGAGTAAGCACCCATGCCACCAGTATTTGGACCGGTGTCACCGTCACCTACGCGCTTGTGATCCTGGGATGTTGCCATAGGAAGTGCGTTCTCAGTGTCAGACATTACAATAAATGATGCTTCTTCACCTTCCATGAACTCTTCGATTACAACTGATGCTGAAGCATCACCAAACTGATGATCATCTAACATGTTGTGAACAGCATCAATCGCTTCTTTTTCAGTCATAGCAACTACTACGCCTTTACCAGCTGCTAAACCGTCAGCCTTAATCACGATAGGAGCACCCATCTTTTTAATATAGGCTACAGCGTCATCAGTCTTAGTAAATACTTCGTAAGCTGCTGTTGGAATGTTGTGGCGCTTTAAGAAGTCTTTTGTAAATGATTTAGATCCTTCTAGCTGAGCACCAGCCTTGCTTGGTCCAAAAATAGTCAAACCTTCTTTTTCAAAAGCATCAACGACACCAGCAACTAGTGGGGCCTCAGGTCCTACGATGGTAAGACCAATGCCTTCCTTTTTAGCAAATGAAACAAGACCTTGAATGTCATCAACACTGATAGCTACATTCTCCATCTTGTCTTCATGAGCAGTACCAGGATTACCTGGTGCTACAAAAACTTTGTCTGCTAATGATGATTTAGCAGCACGCCATGCTAGAGCGTGCTCACGACCACCGTTACCAATAATTAAAACTTTCATTTAGAACCTCACCTAACATGTTTTAAAGTAGGTAGTAAAAGTAGTTTGCAATTTGTAATTAAGTTACGTGCCAATATAAGCACGTAACTAGTTACAAATTAATGACGGAAATGACGCATTCCGGTGAATACCATAGCGATACCGTGCTCGTTAGCAGCGTCGATAACTTCCTGGTCACGGATTGAGCCACCTGGCTGAATAATGCACTTAATGCCTGATGCAGCTGCAGCATCAACACCATCGCGGAATGGGAAGAAAGCATCAGATGCAAGGGCAGCACCCTCTAGTGAGAGCTTAGCATCTTCTGCTCTTAGACAAGCAATACGTGCTGAGAATACACGGCTGGTCTGACCACAGCCGATACCTAAGGTTTTCTTGTGGTTGGTGTAAACAATAGCATTTGACTTAGTGAATTTACATACCTTCCATGCAAATAGAAGTTCATCCATCTCATCTGCTGTAGGAGCTCTCTTGGTTACAACCTTAAGATCTTCTTTCTTAACTGTCTCAAGATCTGCTTCCTGAACTAATAGACCACCATTCACTCTCTTGAAGTCTAATCTTGGTTTAGCCTGACCTAAAGGACCAGTCTCTAACAATCTTACGTTCTTCTTACGAGCAACTTCAGCTTTAGCTTCCTCTGATACAGCAGGAGCTACGATAACCTCACAGAACTGTCTGTCAACGATTGCCTTAGCAGTTGCGCCATCTAACTCACGGTTGAAAGCGATGATACCTCCGAAAGCTGACTCGCTATCACAGTTAAAGGCATCTTCATAAGCCTGAGTTAAGTTTTCACCTAAAGCTACACCACATGGGTTTGCGTGTTTTACGATTACGCAGCAAGGATCTTCAAACTGACGAACACACTCGATAGCAGCATCGGTATCAGCAATGTTGTTGTATGAAAGCTCTTTACCCTGTAACTGCTTAGCTGTTGAGATACCAGCATCGTGTGCATAGATATCTGAGTAGAAAGCAGCTTTCTGATGAGGGTTCTCACCATAACGCATGCTCTGTAATTTCTTAAAGTTTAAGTTTAGAGTACGAGGAAGAGTTGATACGGTACCATCTGAAATGCCGTAATCAGGTACTTTAGTACCAAAGTAGTTAGCAATAGCGCTGTCGTATGCTGCGGTGTGCTCGAAAGCTGCAATAGCTAGATCAAAACGGGTGTTCCATGTTAATGAACCATCATTAGCATCCATTTCTTTGATTACACGGCCGTAATCTGATGCTCTAACAACGATAGCAACATCACGGTTGTTCTTAGCAGCAGCTCTTACCATGGTAGGACCACCGATATCAATATTTTCGATAGCCTTCTCAAGAGGACAGTTTGGATCTGAAACAGTCTTAACAAATGGATAGAGGTTTACAACAACCAAATCAATAGGTTTGATGTTGTGCTCTGCCATTACCTTTTCGTCAATGCCACGACGACCTAAGATACCACCGTGGACCATTGGGTGAAGAGTCTTAACTCTACCATCCATCATTTCAGGGAATTTGGTGTAATCAGATACTTCGATAACCTTAACACCATTCTGATCTAGTAATTTAGCAGTACCGCCAGTTGATAAAATTTCAACTCCGCGTTTTTCTAATTCTTTAGCAAATTCAACTACACCAGATTTATCAGAAACGCTGATTAGAGCGCGTTTGATTGGACGTAAGAGGGCTTCCATTTAAAGACTATGCTCCTAAAAAAATATATGCGACTTTAAGGACAGGTAGAGTCCTTTTTAAAGTGCATACATTGTAACAATTTGTTTGAACAAAATCGCTACTTTAAATAAAAAACAACAATGGTGCAAAAAGTAAGTTATATGCAACAAGTATAAGAGAATAAGTAATTAGTGGTATGTGTACTCTTATTTTTTGAACTTATTACAAAGTAAATTAGACGATGAAAAAAGAGGCTTCGGCAATAAGTCAGAATAGGACTGTATAGTTAACTTTACGTATAGGATAAAGCTTTGAACATAAGCACGGCAGTATGTCAAGATCTGATATATAAGCCAAAATAAAAAAAATCTTAAAAAAATCCAAAATAAAAAAATATATTAAAAATCAATATATTACGATAACGGTAAGTGATAAAAAGTGCTTAAAGTAGGCTTGTATCAGTGTTTTAGCAAAAAGATCTATCTTTTTTTTTCACAAAATAGCGTATACTAAGCGCGTTTTAGGTGAGATACGCCACTGGATGTGGACTCATCACAATAGAATTTTATGATTGAGTATATCAATCGACACATAGTATTTATCGTTATAATCGCTCAAGAAAAGAGCATATTTCAAAGGAAATTGTGAATTATGAATAAGTCTGAACTTATCGAGCAAATCGCTAAGCGTTCTGGTTTACCTTTAGCAGGTTCACGCAAGGCTTTAGACGCATTATTAGAGACCGTTGGTGAAGCTTTAGCTTCAGGCGATCGCGTTCAGTTAGTAGGCTTTGGTACTTTCAAAGTTACTGAGCGTTCAGCTCGTGAAGGTCGTAACCCACAGACTGGTGCTGTAATCAACATTCCAGCAACCAAGACTCCTTCTTTCAGCGCTGGTGCTGAGTTAAAGAAGACTGTAAACAAATAATTACAGTTTCATTGAATGAATAAGAAGAAACCAGATCTTAAAGGTCTGGTTTTTTTACATACAAATTAAGTTTTATTTGGGATCTTAACGTAATTTTTCAACTATGAAAAATACCTAAATTATTAGCTCATAAAAGAGCAAATTTGAGCTATAGTTAGCATGATATAACTCACACAAAATGAGTTTTATAAGCTTGTTTTTAGAGCAAATTGTAGAACATGTTTAATAAAACATACATATTCGTGAAGATTTTTGCAATTTTAGATATTTACACTAGATATTGCTCTATTGCTAACTAATAATAGGTGTATTGAGATAGTTGTATCAAGAATTATGGTTAGTTAAATTTTATTAAGGGAAAAAATTATGGCACTGAATCAAAAAGCAGGTCAGAAAGCTAGTTTTGAGGACTTAGACAACATTCCTCGTTTAATGGCTGCTTATTATCTGAATACTCCTGACATGGATGATCCTGAGCAGAGAGTAAGTTTCGGAACCTCAGGGCACAGAGGAACCTCATTAAACGGTTCATTTACAGAATCTCACATTATCGCTATTTCTCAGGCAATTGCTGAGTACCGTCAGAAGCAGGGTATTACAGGTCCTTTATTCATTGGTATGGATACTCATGCTTTATCAGAAGCAGCTTTAGCTACTGCTGTTGAAGTTTTAGGTGCTAACGGTGTAGAAGTTAGAGTTGAAAAAGATCATGGCTATACACCAACCCCATCAGTATCATTTGCTATCTTAAATTACAACAAGGGCAGAACCTCTGGTTTAGCTGATGGTATTGTAATTACCCCTTCACACAATCCTCCTTCAAACGGTGGCTTTAAGTACAACCCAACCGATGGTGGTCCTGCTGGTACTGAAATTACCTCTGTAATTCAGGATAGAGCAAATGAGATTTTAAGAAACAACCTACAGGGGGTAAAACGAGTTCCTTATACCAAGGCAATCAAGCTATCAAATGTAAAAGAACACGACATGTTAACCCAGTACGTTGACGCTTTAGGCGATATAATCGACATGGAAGCAATTTCAAAGTCTGGTATCCACATGGGTGTTGACCCACTAGGCGGTTCTGGACTTTATTACTGGGACAGAATTGCTGACAAGTACAAGTTAAATCTGAAGGTTGTAAATTACGCTGTCGATCCTACCTTCTCATTTATGTGCATTGACCGCGACGGCAAGATCCGTATGGACTGCTCAAGCCCATATGCAATGGCTGGTTTAATTAAGTTAAAAGACGACTTTGATATTGCTTGGGGTAATGATCCTGACTATGACAGACACGGTATTGTATGTCATTCAGGTTTAATGAATCCAAATCATTATTTATCAGCTGCAATTAACTACATCTATACTCACCGTCCATTATGGCCAAAGGAGGCTATGGTAGGTAAGACTGTAGTATCTTCAAATCTGATGAATCGTGTAGCAGTAGGCTTAGGTCGCAAGGCATACGAAGTACCAGTTGGCTTCAAGTGGTTCGTACCTGGTTTATTTGATAAGTCATTAGCATTTGGCTGTGAGGAATCAGCTGGAGCTTCATTCTTACGTAAAGATGGCAGTGTATGGACAACCGATAAAGACGGTATCATCGCATCATTACTAAGTGCTGAAATGCTAGCTGTAACCGGTAAAGATCCTTCAGAGCACTATAACGAGTTAATTGAAAAGTATGGTCGTCCATACTATAACCGTGTTGATGCTCCTGCTTCTCCTGCTCAAAAGGCTGCTTTAAAGAAACTTGATCCATCAGCAGTTGAAGCAAACGTATTAGCAGGTGAGAAGATTGTTGATAAGTTAACCAATGCTCCTGGCAATGGCGCTGCTATCGGTGGTCTTAAGGTCGTAACTGAAAACGGCTGGTTTGCAGCTCGCCCATCAGGTACAGAGAACGTTTATAAGATCTACATGGAAAGCTTCAAGGGTGAAGATCATCTAAAGAAGATCGAAACTGAAGCTCAGGAGATAGTAAACGCTGCCTTAAAGAAAGCAGGTGTTTAATAAAATTAGCTTTTACGGCTAGAAAAGATAGCAAAAGCAATCGTTATTGATTGTGATTGACTCTAAATGGACCATTAAGTTCAATCTTATTGGTCCATTTTTCTTTTAATGTGATAATAATCAAAACTGCCCCCGTAATTGAGTACACTTTTTGTCGCTAATGGGCTACAATCGGAACATTCAAAATACTTACAGGATAAATAAATCAAATGAACAAAAAACTGTTATTGTCTTTAGGCATTGCCAGTGCGGTTAGCTTATCTGGCTGTTCAATTCTTTCATCAATGTTAACAACCGAAGATGAGTATTTGGACAAAGCTTCAGCTGCTATGGATATCGATTCAAAAGATCTTACAGTATTACAAGAAACCATTCGTCCTGGTTTTAATGGATTGTCTTATGATCTAAAAGGAAAAGACGGTACCCTTTACAGATGTAACCTTAAGTCAGGTATGACTGGAGCAACAGGTGCAGCATCATGCCAGAAGAAAGTTGGCAACAAGTGGGAGCCTATAGGTGAACAGCAGGCAGAATCAGATGATGATGGTTCATGGTTCCATTTTACAACTGGTATGGGAAAGAGTGAGTACGAGCCAGAAGATCCTTACACAAGAGGTACCGGAGCTAAGTCTCGTGGTTCTAAGAGGGTAGCTTCATCTGGAAAAGCTGCTATCGTAGCTGATGATTCAGCTCCAATTTCAAGAGAATACGTTGGTGGTACTTCTTCATCTGAGACTCCAACCATTGTATTTACTCCAAAGGATGATGAGTCTGCATTTAAGACCAATCCTACTAAGACCTATAATGGTCGCTTCAAGGTACGTGATGAGCAAGGTCATTCATACGAGTGTCACTTTGCTAACGTAGGTCAGGTTGTATCAGACACTATTGCTGTATGTACAAAACTGTACTAATACTAAGCAAAGAATAATCATTTATCATAGAGCTCTGGCAAGCGACAGTTTGTCAGGGCTTTAGTTTTATTAGAGATTAGATTAATTCTCTAAAATAATGTAGAGTGAGAAAGAACTACTAGATAAATCCTTGTATGGAGTAGAGATAAATGGGTGATTACTTAAATCCATTATTACCAAGGTTTGAAAAGCTAAAAAAATCCAAAGTATTAATTGAGTTAAAGTACGATAAGTCAGCAGAAAGTGCTATCACTCAGATTAAAGAGAAGAATTACCTGCAGTTATTTAAAGCCTATAAAGGTGAAGTTCTACTAGTAGGCATTAACTACTCAAAAGATACTAAAACACATCAATGTATTATTGAAAGAGCTCAGAGCTAGGATTTTTGTTTACAGTTAAGCTATTCTTAGGTAAAAGACCTCTTTAATGAATCAAAAGGTTTCATATATGGGCAATTATTTAAATCCATCATCTCCAAGATATGAAAAATTAAAAAAATCCAAAGTATTTGTGGATAAAACAGATATCTTAGAAATCTTAAATGAGAGCATTAATACAGAAGACTGTTTCTTTTGTCTAAGTAGACCGCGCCGCTTCGGTAAGTCTGTTACCGCAAAAATGCTTTGTTCTTACTATGCAAAGGGGCTAGATAGTTCACCATTGTTTGATGATCTCAAAATAGCTTCATTTGATGACTACAAGAAACATCTAAATCAATACAATGTCATTTTTATAAACATGACAAATGAGTTTAGAAGGGCTTCGCATAATGTGCAAACAATGGTTGATGCTTTAACAAGCAACATTACAATCGAATTAAAAGAAACATACGAAAATATAAGTTTCTTAGATCAAAATTCTTTAGATTTGGTTCTTCTTGATGTATACAACTATTCTAAAGTTCCTTTTGTCATCATTATTGATGAATGGGACTGTATTATGCGTGAGAAAAAGGAAGACAATGATAGTTTAAAGATATATCTTGAATGGTTAAAAAGTATTTTAAAAGATCAGGATTATGTTGCTCTAGCCTACATGACAGGTATTCTTCCTATTAAAAAGTACGGTTCTCATAGTGCACTGAATATGTTTACAGAATACTCTATGACAGAACCTCTAAACCTAGGTCAATACATTGGTTTTACCGAGAATGAGGTTAAAGAAATTTGTAAACAGCATGAGGTATCCTTTAATCAAATGCAACAATGGTATGACGGTTATTCATTTAAAGATGTTCCTCATATCTATAATCCTAACTCTGTAGTAAATGCAGCAACTTATAAAAAGTATATAAGTTACTGGACCAAAACAGAAACCTTTGAAAGCCTTCAAGAATATATTGATATGAACATGGAAGGCTTGAGGGATGATATTGTAAAGTTAATAGCAGGCGAAGAGGTGGTGGTAAATGTAGCCAAATTCCAAAATGATATGGTTACATTTAAGACCAAGAATGATGTCTTAACTTTACTTATTCATTTAGGGTACCTCGCGATAAAACCAGATTCAGATATCAGGGTAGACAATATTTCTAAATTTGTAGTTCATATTCCAAATGAAGAAATCAAAATGGAGTTTAGAAATATCGTTGAAGATAATGAAAAATACTCTGGAGTCTACAATCTTATAAGCAAGTCATATGACCTGTTAAATGATATCTGGTCATTAAACTCTGATGCTGTAGCTAAAGTCTTTGATGAAGCTCATCAAGACCATACCTCAATTCTAACTTACAATGACGAGAACTCATTGTCATGTGTAAACTCATTATCTTTAGAACTAAGTACTACTGATACCTATAACGTTGTAAGAGAATTACCTACAGGAAAAGGCTATGCTGATTTAGTGTATCTGCCAAAGTCTGGTGTAAACAAACCAGCTCTTTTAATTGAGTTAAAGTTCGATAAGTCAGCACAGACTGCTATCAATCAGATTAAAGAGAAGAATTACTTACAGTTCTTTAAAGACTATAAAGGTGAAGTTCTGTTAGTAGGTATTAACTACTCAAAAGACACTAAAACTCATCAGTGTATTATTGAGAAGGCAAAGATAGACTAAAAAAACAATAACTGATAAGTGAAAGCAATTTATAAACAATAGACTATGTAGCAACTATTACAAGGAAAACACAGTGGCAAAATATACAATCGATAACTTACCTATAGTAAAGGGAAAGTATAAAGTAATCGCTTTAGATCTTGATGATACCTTATTACGTTCAGATAAGAGTATCAGTGAGAATACCATTAAAACCTTACAAAAAGCTCAATCTCAAGGCTTTTCAATTGCAATTGCTACAGGTCGTCATCCAAAGAGCGCGGTACTTTACATGCAAAAACTAGGATGTCTTAATGAGAATTCTTATGCTGTATGCTTCAATGGTGCAGGAGTTGTACGTTTATCTGACTATGTAGCTTTTGGTAAAGATATTGGTTTCCCTATGGTATGTAAGGAAACAGCTCCATCATCATTAGTAAGAGAAGTAGCTCAATTTGCTCATGACAATGACTGTGTAGTTCACGGTTACTCTGTTACTCGTGGTTTATTAGTGGAGAATCATAATCCTCATACACAAAGAGAAATTGATAACGGCAGGGTAGGATTTAAAGATATTAGCTTTACAACTTTAGATGATAACGAAGAGTTCTTTAAAGTATTAGTTGTAGGTGAAAAGGAAACTTTAGACAGAATTAGAGGAGAACTGCCAAAGAAGTTTACCGACTTCTTTGCAGTAGTTCGTTCTGAAGCTAATTATCTAGAATTCATACCAAACCATTCAACTAAAGGTACTGCAATTGTTCATCTCTGTCAGGCTTTAGGCTATACACCAGAAAATGCTATGGCTTTTGGTGATGCTGAAAATGATCTGGCTATGATTAAGTCTGTAGGTCTTGGTGTTGCTATGAAAAATGGATTTGACATCGTTAAAGATGCTGCTGACGTTGTAACTCTTACAAATGACGAAGATGGCGTAGCAGAGCTCGTTAAAAAATATTTGGATTAACTTATGTTTAAGATTTCTATCTTCAAGGATGAGAATGATGCTTCTCTAATGAGAAGCAAATATCATGGCTCAGACAGTCTGCCTTTAAAGGTATCAGTAAAAGCTGCTGCAAAAATGATTAAGCTTTATTGGTCATCAAAAGACAGTCTGTTTTCATGGTTCTTATTACTCTTAATTGTAATTTTAACCTCTGGAGCAATTTATTTAGCAAAGGTATTTAATACCTGGTACAAAGATTTCTGGGATACAGTACAAGAGTACAACTTATCAGGCTTTAAATATCAGCTCATGATGTTTGCTATCTTAGCTACCATTCATGTAGTAGTATCTGTTTATAACGCTTATTTAAGATCACAGCTTTGTATCCGCTGGAGACGCTGGTTTACAGGCAAAGTAATGCATGATTACTTAGAGGGTGATTCTTTTTATAAGATGCAATTAGAGGATAGAAAAACAGAAAACCCTGATCAGCGTATTTCTGAGGATCTAGGCAATTTTGTTAGTCTTACTGTGTCTTTACTTTTAGGTACAGCATCAGATCTTGCAATGTTAGGTACCTTTGGTGTGGTGCTTTGGGATCTTTCTCATGCCGTAACCATGACCTTGTGGAATGGTTATGAACTGCATTTACCTGATGGCTATATGCTCTATTTAGCAGTAGCTTATGCGTTTATTGGTACCATTTTAACCTTCATCATTGGTAAGCCTTTAGTAAAGTTAAACTTCCGTCAGCAGCGTTATGAAGCTGATTTTCGTTTCTCTTTAATCAGAGTAAGAGAAAATTCAGAGTCAATTTCTCTATATAACGGTCAGGATCCTGAGGAGAAAATTTTAAGAAACAGATTCTCTGAGGTAGTTAAAAACTACTTTGCTTTAATTAAAAGAGAAAAGGTTTTAGGTTTCTTTACCTTAGGTTATGCACAGACAGCGGTGATCTTCCCAATGCTAATTGCAGCTCCTATGTATTTTGCTAAGGTAATTACCATAGGTAGCATCATGCAGATTAGCTCTGCCTTTGGTAAGGTTCAGGACTCTTTATCTACCATTATCAGCTCATTCTCAACATGGGCTAACTACAAATCAGTGATCGATCGTTTAGCTTTATTCTTTGACAGCATGGATTCAAGCAATGAAATTGAATGTCTTGCTCCTAAAAAAGAGGGCAGTAAGTTTAGCTTAAATGGTCTTACTGTAAGAACTCCTACAGGCAAGATGCTGTGGAACAATCTGTCATTAGAATTAAAAGACGGACAAAGTCTTTTAATCAGAGGTCCATCAGGCTGTGGTAAGTCTACATTAATTAAAACTATTGCAGGCATCTGGCCACATGCTGAAGGTGAGATCTTAGAACCTGAAAATTACAGCACCTTATTCTTATCTCAAAAGCCATATTTACCATTAGGCACATTAAGAGATGCAATCTCTTATCCTGGTGAGAGAGTAAAAGACGGCAGAATTGAGAAGTACTTGCATGTGTTATCTTTAGATTATCTAATATCAGATCTTGATAAAGAGGATAACTGGTCGTTGATGTTATCTTTAGGTGAACAACAGCGTATTGCTATTATCAGAGCCCTTCTAATCAAACCTAAGATCTTATTCTTAGATGAGGCAAGCTCAGCTTTAGATGAGAGAATTGAATCTGTTTCCTATGACTTATTAAGAACTGAATTAAAAGAATCAGTAATCTTAAGTGTAGGTCATCGTTCAAGTTTAATTGCAAAGCATGAACTGATGTTAATTTCAAAGAACTCAAACGGAGAGTGGATCTTAGAGAATACTAAAGATGCTGTAAAAGCATAAGATTTTTATAAAGTTCCATAAAAAGGCCTCGAGCTTTCAAAAGTTTGAGGCCTTTTACTTAGACGTTTCTTTTAATTTTTTAAGTTATGAACGTTGCTTCTTTCTTCTATGTAGGGTGTTAATTTTTGCCATACGACCGGTTAACTGCTCAGAAGCTCCAAACAGCGGCCTATCACCGTTAAGGAACTTGCCTTCATAATCGTCTAATGCTCTTACAACCAGTTTGTATAAGCCAATTACAGCAATGATATTTGGTATTACCATTAAACCGTTAAACATATCAGCTAATTCCCAAACTAGGTTTACCTTTAAGAAAGATCCTGTCATCAAGAAACAGAGTACGATAACTGAGAAAATGTTAATTACCTTGTAACCGAAGAGGTATTTAACATTCTGTACAGCAAAGAAGTACCAGCCGATGATGGTTGTAAAGGCAGCAAAGAACAGACATAAAGCTACGAAGCCTGAGCCTGCAGTACCCATACCTTTAACGAATGCTGCCTGAGTTAATTCAATACCAGTCTTAGTACCATCTAAAGAACCTGTTACTAAAATAACTAATGCTGTTGCGGTAAGCACAATGAAGGTATCAATGAATAGACCAATGATAGCTGCTAAACCTTGCTCAACAGGGTGTTTTACTCTAGCAATAGCATGAGCATGTGGAGTAGAACCCATACCAGCTTCGTTAGAGAACAGACCACGAGCAACACCGTAACGGATAGCTTCTTTTACAGAAGCACCGATTACACCACCAGTTGCAGCAGATGGATTAAATGCACCAACAAAGATCTCTTTGAAAGTAGGCAGAATATCGCCTGCGTAGCAGATCATAATGTAGATAGCGCCTAATACATAGACACCAGCCATTAGAGGAACCATCTTTTCAGCAAAACCTGCAATACGCTTGATACCACCAATGAAGATGAAACCTGCTAATAGAATGATGAAAAGACCTGTAACCTGAGTTGGAATTTCAAATGCAGAATTAAATGCAGTTGAAATTGAGTTTGCTTGCACCATATTGCCAATAAAACCTAAGGCAATAATGATAAGAACAGAGAAGATGGTTGCAAGTGACTTACTACCTAAACCGTAGGTAATGTAGTAAGAAGGGCCACCTGTGATATGACCTTCGGAATCTTTTGAGCGATATAGCTGAGCTAAAATTGCTTCAGAAAAGATAGTTGCCATACCAAAAAAAGCTGCAAGCCACATCCAGAAGATGGCACCAGGACCACCCATTGCCATAGCTGTAGCTACACCTGCAAGATTACCTGTTCCTACTTGGGCAGCAATTGCGGTAGCTAGTGACTGGAAGGAGGTCATTCCGTGGTTACCTGCTTTTTCACCGTTAAATGACAGGCCACCGAATACGTGTTTTACGGCGCGTCCAAATTGACGGATCTGCACGAAGCGAAGCTTAAAGGTAAAGAAGATACCTGCGCCCACCAGTACTGGGATCAGACACCATGGTCCCCAAAGGATCGAGTTGATGTCTGCAACTATTTGAGTTAAAGCATCCATTATTGTTTCCAAATAAGTGAACGAACAAAGGCAACTTTCGTTGCCCAACCAAGCGGTATTTTATAACAATGGAAGCAATAATTTAAGTGAATGTAAGAAAGTTCATTTAAGTGAACATTTGGTACTACTTTCAATCATATCTTTTAAGATAGATTGAAAGATAGTAAAGTGGGACATCAGAATCTTATCTATTTAAGTTTTTTGCAAAACACAAGACAATCCTTTTTACAAAATACTAAGCCATAAGCGTAGATCTCAGTAATCTTTGATTGCTTAATAAATGGTTGTGCGTAGTTCTTCTCTTCAATTTGAGATAAAGCATTTGTTGCAAGCTCATCCATATCCTCTTCATTAGAGGTAGCTTTAATCTCAATGATTACAGCTTTGGTATTACGCTCAGCTTTAAAGGTAATATCAGGATAACCATTACCTGACTCATAATTAGAATGATATTCTAATACGAGTTTCTCGCAGCTTGTGAAGATACCATTTAAAAAGCCATGATAGTAGTTCTCTAAAGGAGCTTTGGTTGCTGTATCTCTGATTGAGACATATTTTTGCAGCATATCAAAGAAGATGTCATAGATTTCTTTTTGATTGCCACAGGAAAAAGCATCAACTAGCTTATTATGCAGGTTGTGCTCTTTAAAATCAGAGCTAAATCTCTCTTTTATATTACTGCTAAAGCACTCTAAGATTTCTAAATTAGGAATTCTTGCAAAGACATCTTTATTGGTTTTACCGTCTTTAGACAACTCTGCTTCATCAGTCTTTTCCCAATCTAAGGTTAGATAACCAGTATGTAAGAGTAGTGACCAGAAGTCATCAGAGTTATGTTCAGATAAAGTATCATAGTTCATGGACTCGTTTAACTTAAAACTAATTGATTTACCATCAACTAAGTCCTGCATCTTTTGGTTGTCAGTATCAGTCAGATAGCCTAAGTAATCATATAGGGATTTATCTGAGGTAGTTCCTAACCAGTAGTTATTGGTTCTAATTGAATCTGTTTCACCATTTAAGTTGTATTTATAGTTCTCATCAATGAAATTGACTACATCCCATGGGCAGAACATCTCTTTATCACAGAATTTATAACCGTCATAATGCTCTTTTACTTTTTGAGCATAGCCTTCTAGTTCATAGTCTTTTAAAAACTTATAGGTTTCATCTTTAGTAAAACCAATGATACCTGTGTATTTCTGTTCTCTGTCTACTACAGAACAGACATTAAAGTTATTTACTCCTGTAAATAAGCTGTTCTTTGCTACCTTTAAACAACCTGTAATCACAGCCTTACCAATAGCACCTTCATCACCTAGTGATGTTTTTAACAAGTCAAAAAAGCCTTTCATTAAGGCAACCATCTTGTCATGGCAGTCTGCCACAAAGTCAGGTCTGTTCTTATATAGAACTTTGTTTACTCTATCTCGGTATGAAGCTGTGGCTAGTGGTACATCGTACTCATCTATTAAAAGAATAGCTCGTCTTCCGTACTCTTTATATAAGAGTCTTGATAAGGTCTTTAAAGCATCTTTTACAGTTTGCTGATTTTCGATTCTAAGTAAATAGCTTTTAGTGGTTAAGTTTTCTACCTCTTCTTTATCGGATTTATCTAATTTATTACTATTCTTTAGATAGCTGTATCTTAAAGCAACATCATATACAGCTGAGGCAAAACTCTCATAAAACTCTTTAAAATTAGTACCTTCTACTTTTTTTTAAGTAATGGTAATAACAGGACATTGTCCCATGAACTTATCACAGAACTCTTTGTCTTCTAAGATTTTGGTACCTTTAAAGAGCTCTAGCTGTTTTGAGTTATCAAATGGTTTTTCAGGATTGATTTTCAAAAATGAGTCAAACATGCTTATGAGCAGAGTCTTACCAAAACGTCTTGGACGGGTAAATAACAATACAGCAGATTGATCTGTAAATACTGTCTTAAGATAAGGAGTCTTATCTACAAAGTAACAGTTTCCTTCTCTTAATAGAGGGAAGTCATCCTTACCGTATGGTAATTCTAAGAATTGTTTGTTGCTCATTGTTTGACCCTGTTTTAGATACTGATTTTATGTATAAAATCAGAACTGTTAGCTCTCAGTTATAAATATACATTATTTATAACAGTAGGACTGCTAGATACTGACATATTTTGTCATTTTTGAAGAAAAGATGAGAATAATTGATCTCACTAAAAGGGCAACTATTTGCTTAGATCTTGTTGTCCTTGTCATCAGTATCTGATGCAACTTGATTCATTTTTGAGTGGAACTTCTTTTTTAGAATTACCAATACAACCACGATAACTAATAAGCCTAAAACTAAATAGATTGCTTTTTGTACATCGTGAACATAAGTCATGAGTGTATCAAGATTGTCAGCAAAGAAGAAACCTAAATAGATCCAAACAGGAACAGAGATAAGTGCAGCTAAACCATCCATAATAATGAAGGTTATGTATGAGATACGATGACTCATACCGGCTACTAGGTAAATAGGAGATCTTAAACCAGGAAGAAAACGAGCTACAAACAGTAAGCCTAAGCCATATTGTTTAAATTTACGTTGAATTTGAGAGAATCTTTGAGGAGTAACGATCTTTCTGAAGGTCCTAATCTTTTGAATACGGTAACCAAAGATCCTGCCTGCTAGGAACATGGTGCTATCACCAAATAGTACACCAATGAGACCTACAACTAACATGATATGAGGATTAGCAAGATCAAGCCCTGAAATTACACCGCCTGAAACTAAGGTGATATCTTCTGGTACAGGTACGCCTAATCCGCATAAAACAAGACATGCAAAAACGGCCGCATAGCCGTAACTACCAAAAAATCCCACTAAGAAATCTAGCAATGAAGTATCCTCTTTTATCTTAAAAAGATTGCTGAATAAAACTCTGCAAAGTTTGTTTTATTCAGAGTTTATTAGCAAAGCTTTACTCTATTATTTTTAATGCAGTTTTGACGGCCGATATAATAACAGAAAAACAGCTAAAATTTTTAAATTAATGCGTCCTTAAATCCTAGTTGTCTCCATGCCTCATAGGCAACAACTGCAACAGAGTTTGATAGGTTAAGACAGCGACTGTTTGGAGCCATAGGGATCTTAATTCTCAGATCATCAGGTATAACCTTATATACCTCATCAGACAGACCTTCTTTTTCTCTGCCGAAGATCACATAGTCACCATCTTCAAACTTAAAAGAAACATGTGAGTGGTGTGCTTTAGAGGTAGAAGCAATTAAACGCTTTGGTTTTTCTTTTTCTAGGAATTGCTGAAAGTTGACATGAACTGTAAGGTTGCACAGCTCATGGTAATCAAGACCAGCTCTCATCAGTCTTTCATTATCAAGATAGAAGCCTAGTGGACCTACAAAATGAAGTCTTGCACCGCAGTTTACGCTAAGTCTAATAATGTTACCTGCATTTGAAGGCATTTCTGGCTGGTATAGAACAATATTGATCATGATTTTCTCTCTTTAGTTAATGCCGCTATTGTAATCAATTTTTGTAAAGTTATTAAGGAAAATCAGAACTAAAATTGCCAGTTGATAAAATTGATTGAATGCATGAATGGTGCTAACATTATCGAGATTTTTACAGCAAGAAATATATAAGCAAGTAAACCTATAAAAATAATAAAAATTTTGATAAAGAACAAAGAATTAGCGGAGGATTCAAATGCAATTTCGCCCAACTCAGGGAGTGGCACATCACAGTAGTATCAGCCTTGTTAGAAAGGTATTGTTTGGCGCGGTTTGTCTTGCAAGTTTGATCTGCATCTTTGTTTTAATTTCATTCCGTAATAATCTCCACAAGGCTATGAGTGGAGAGCTACTGACTAATGAAACCCCAGATGGATTAGTAACAACAGCACAAAGTTCCTTTATGGAAAATGTGTTTAATTACTTTGGAAATGTTACTTTTTTGTTTCCATTGGTATTTGTATTTATAGGTTACAAACTCTTTATCAAAAAGATCGCTCTAAAAGAAATTGACTTCTTTGTAGTAGGTCTGTTTATCTTAGGTTTTAACATCCTTGTAATTGGTCTGTGCTCATTATTTTCAGGGTTGGTTGTAGATACAGAAACTAGTTTAGGTGGCTTTTTAGGCTACTTCTTTATGAGCATGTTTGACTCATTGCCATTCCCAATAGGAAAACTTTTACCGGCTTTAGTTACATTACTAGGCCTTTTCCTCTTTACCTCAAAAGGTCCTTTTTGGTACTTTGACAAGATCGGTAATTTTATTTTTGGCTTCTTCGATAAAGATAAAAAGCAAGACGACAATAAGAACGAAAAACAAGAGCCTCAAGTTAATACTCAAGAGGATGACAGTGTTTTGTATGGCAATATCAAGCTCGATACTAAAAACGGAGAGTTAAAAGAGCCGTTCCAAACTAATCTTGATTTTTCTACAAAGAAAAAAGAAGAGAATACAACTAGCGATCTTTTCAAAAGCACTTCTTTTTCATCAGGTTCACTTCCAGCCTTTGGTGAAAAGAAGAAGATCTTCCCAAGTACAAATAATGAGCAGTCATCAATTGAAAAGCCCCGTCACAATAGAACACGTTCAGCTGTTGCCCATAGACGAGAGCCTGAAGTGAAGAGAATTGAACCTGAATTTGGTTCAATTGGAAGCTTTTCTGCTGATAATAATGCACTAACACAGAATTCAACTTCTCAGAAGGGCTGGGGAGTTCAAGAAGAGTCTAGCCCTTATATTACTCCTGGTGTTCAGGTTCCTGAGTATAAGAAATCATCAGATGCGTCAACTAGCTCAACATCTAGCTCATACTCAAATTCTTATGGATTCGATAATACATCTGAGAATACAAATTCAGGTCCATCTACCTATATTTCAGGAGTAAACGCTCCAAATGTAGCTCCTTCATCTAATCAAAATTACGATGAAGGTTCAACTAAGACTATTATAAAAGATAGCAGAAATGTACAAGAACCAGTGGTTCAGAACAAAGTTAAAAAGACTATCATTACAAGACTCGAAGATAGTAGTGATAATCAGAGTTCAAGTTACAGCAAAGGTTATGGATCTGACTACAGCAGTGCAACAGAGCCTAAAGCTTCAACTATTGTTTATAAGGCAGGGGCTGATCACCTTCCTCCAACTGAAGTTGTAGGTAACCCTTCTCGTCGTTCTGAGGTAAGCACTGTAATTACCAGAACCACCACCATATCAACAGTCAACGTACCTAATAATGAGCCTAAGGTTAACATTAGTTCTGATGGTTCATCTGTAAGTGGTGAATACTCACAGCTTTCATCTGTAATTACCAGAGCTCCTACTTTATCAGAGGATAACAAAGCCTACGGTGAAGCTACTACAACTAGTTCAATGCTACCAAGCCAAGGTGAGATTTCAGAAAACGTAATTAACTTTACTGATCTTACCAAGTCTCAAGATAGTTCAAAAATTGAAGTTGAAAAATTAAGTTCAGCTTTTGTGCCTTCTTCTGATGAGAGTGATGAAAAGCTTTCTATTGCCGACACTCAACCAATTAAAGAGTCAGATTCAAGTTATGAACAGTATTCAAAGGGGGCAAGAGGAGTTTTAACTTCACAGAGTAATGTAGCAACTGTATCAGCAGATAGTAACTCTCAAATAAATAGCTCAAAAGTTAATAATGAAAACACAGCTTCATCTGAAAATAAGCTAAATCAGGAGCCATTAGTTACCCCTTATCAGGGAGTAAGTCAGAGTGTAGCTACTAGCGCTAATCAAAATGTTACTGAAGATAACAAGTCAGGTGATGACAAGTTATTAACTGAAGCTTTACATGCTCAGCAGATAGGTGCACAAACACAATCTTCACAGCAACAGACTCAGGCTACAGAGTCTATGTTTAATCCATATGCTCCATTGCCAGAAAAAGAAAACAGCACATTAAACTCAGTTATTGATTCTGGCTATTCCGCTAACACTCAAAACAGTGCATCTGTAATGAATATTAGCCCTGAGATTAGTTCAAGTGAAAGAGCGAACAGCGTCTGTTCAAATACTCCTGCAAATGTTATGGATGGTTCTAGATATGAGTCTAAACCACCGTTTGAGTCTATGAATACTTTTAGATCAAATAACATTTCAAATAAGATTGAAATTAAAGGCTCAAACACAAACGGAGCCTCAAAAGCTACTGTCTCTTATGCAAAGGCAACAGAAACCTCTCCTTCAAAAATTTATGGTAAATGGAGACCTTCATTTGATTTATTAGAGCAGTCACAGTCTCAAGAACAGGTATCAGCTGAAGAAATTTCAGAAAAATCAGCTCGTATTGATAAGTTTATGAGTGACTTTGGTGTTAAAGCAAAAGTTGAACAGACTGTATCTGGTCCTGTTATTACAAGATATGATATTAGTCTTGAAGCAGGCACAAAGTCTAAGACCATCGTAAATTTAGAAACAGATATGCAGCGAAGCCTAATGAGTCAAAATATCAACATCATCGAGGTGGTACCTGGTACTCCATATGTTGGTATTGAAGTTCCAAATGATAAGCGCCAGATGATCCGTTTAGGTGACATTATCGATTCAGAGGAATTTGTACACTCAAAAGCAAAACTGCCAATGTGTTTAGGAGTAGACACTGTAGGTATTCCTGTTGTAGCTGATCTTGCAGATGCTCCTCATCTACTGATTGCAGGTACTACAGGCTCAGGTAAGTCAGCTGGTTTAAACTCAATGCTAGTATCATTGCTCTTTGCAAGATCACCTGCTGAGTTACGTCTTATCATGGTTGATCCTAAGACTGTTGAGTTCTCTCAATATCAGAATTTACCACACCTATTAACTCCAATTATTACTGATCCTGATTCAACTGTAGCTTCATTAGCATGGTTGATTAAGGAAATGGAGCGTCGTTATAAACTTCTATCCTTGATGAATTTGTCAAAGATTTCACAGTTAAATGATTTCATAAAAGAAAAGAATCTCTTAGGCGAGAAAGTTTATGATCCTATGTGGTGTGAAAACACAATTGGTATTCCTCCAGAGCTAAAGCCAGTTCCATATATTGTTTTAGTAATCGACGAGTTTGCTGACTTAATGGCAGTAGCTAGTGTAACTAGAAAAAAAGACGGTAACACTCCAGAAGCTTTAATTGCAAGATTAACAGCAAAGGCAAGAGCGGCTGGTATCCATTTAATCTTAGCAACACAAACTCCAAGAGCAGATATTGTAACCGGTGCGATTAAAGCAAATATGCCATCTCACATTGCTTATACCGTTCAAAACTCAATGGAATCAAGAATTGTTTTAGATGAGACAGGTGCTGAAAAACTTTTAGGTAATGGTGATATGTTAGTTAAGTATCAGCAGTTAAACCGCTCTCAGATGTTCCGCGCACAAGGTCCATTTACAAGCAATCAGGATGTTGAAAAGGTTGTATCCTCATGGATACAGCAGGCAGGTGAGCCTGAATATGTTGAGGGCATTACTGAAAGTGAGGAAGAGGAAAGCGTTGAGAGTGAAGATAGTGATGGTTCAGCACAACAACTAGATGCTAAGTTTGATCAGGTAGTTGAATATGCAAGATCATACTGCTCATCAAACAAGAGACTCTCTGTATCAGAACTACAAACTGCTTTTGGTTTTGGCTATAACAGAGCACGTAAAATTCACCGCCAGATGCAGGCTCAACAAATCATTGATGATAAGGGCTTTTTAATTCAGTAACAGGATAAGAACACAGTCTTCTATCTTATTTTAGTGTAAAGAAGTCTGTTTACATAAAAGGTAATTTTCATGAGATTAGTAACTAGTTTAAAGGGTGTGAAAGTAGCGCTTGTAAAAGCTGTAATGGTGGCTTTTTTAGTTTCTGTGTCTTTTCAGGCAAGTGCTGATACTAAAGATGAGTTACAGTCAAAACTCTCAACTTTAAATGCTTTAAGTTCAACTTTTTTACAAACTGTTACCAGAAAAGATGGCTCTTTAGTGTCTAAGTCATCAGGAAGTCTTGCTCTAAAGAAACCTGATAAGTTCATGTTGCATACTACAAGTCCTGATGAACAGGTTTTATTTACTAAAGGAAACACTGTTTATTTTTACGATCCTTTTGTAAACCAAGTAAGCATCTTTGATAAACAGGAGCTTTACTCCTCGCCTTTCATGCTATTAACCTCAAAGAGCGAATCTGTGTGGGGGCAGTATGAGGTTGCAAAAGATGGCAATAGCTATGTTCTAAAAGCTAAAAATCATGGTCAGGTTGTGTCAATTAAGCTAGAGTTTCAAGGTGATTTAGTATCTGATTTATATGTACAGTTAAAAGATGGTAATACCAATCACTACACTTTATCTCAAGTAAAGACCCAAGTGTCTGACAGCTCATTTGAGTATAAAATCCCTGAGGATGCTCAGATAGATGATGAACGAAAGTCAAACTGATCTTTTCAGTCAATTTGATCTGGAAAAAGCAGATCAAAAAGCCAAAGAACAATTAGATAAGGAGCTAAACGACGAGTTTGCTCCTTTAGCCTCAAGAATGAGACCTAAAACTTTAGAAGAGTATGAAGGTCAATCACATCTTTTAGGCGAAGGCAGACCTTTAAGAACTATCTTAAATAAAGGTCAATGCTATTCAATGATCCTTTGGGGACCTCCTGGAGTTGGTAAAACTACCTTAGCATTGCTCTTTGCTAAAGCCTGCAATGCTCATTTTGAACAAATTCCTGCTGTAACCTCAGGTGTAAAAGATATCCGTGAAGCAGTAGACAGAGCTTTATTGCGTAAAAAAAATGGTGTCAAGACTTTGTTGTTTGTCGATGAGGTTCATCGTTTCAACAAATCTCAGCAAGATGCCTTTTTACCTCATATTGAAAATGGCACTATTACTTTTATTGGTGCTACAACAGAGAACCCATCTTTTAGTTTAAATTCTGCTCTCTTATCTCGAGCTAGAGTGTATGTATTGCAAAAGCTCTCTGAAGATGAGTCTAGAACCTTACTTTATAATGCCTTAAACTCAGAGCGCGGCCTTTTAAAAGAAAACATCCATTTAGCAGACGGTGTAGAAAAAGCCATTATTGATTTAGCTGCAGGAGATGCTAGATACCTGTTAAATATATTAGAGATGGCTTCAGATTTAGCCTCGCCCGTAAAAACAGGAGGCAAAATCTTAACCCTAGCTATGTTAGGAGCCGTAGCTGGTCGAAAACTCATAAATTATGATAAAGGCGGAGATGCCTATTACGAGTTAATTTCAGCCTTCCATAAATCAGTGCGCGGCAGCGCACCTGATGCAGCCTTGTACTGGTATTCTCGTATTTTAGAAGCAGGAGGTGATCCTCTGTATGTGGCAAGACGTTTATTAGCGATTGCAACCGAGGATATTGGTCTTGCTGATCCTAGAGCTATGACAGTATGCCTTAATGCTTGGGATATCTTTGACAGAATAGGTGCTTATGAAGGCGAGAGAGCGATTGCTGAGGCTACTGTATATTGTGCTTTAGCTCCAAAGAGTAACCATTTGTATGAAGCCTTCCATAAAGCAAGGGAAGACGCTAAACAAAATGGTGAACTAGATGTACCAATCTATCTTAGAAACGCTCCTACCAAGCTCATGGAAAGATTAGGTTATAAAGCTACCTACAGATATGCCCATGATTATCAGGGAGCATATGCAGCAGGGGAAAGTTTCTTCCCTGAAGAGTTAACCGGTACTGTGTACTATCATCCGTCTGATAGGGGCTTTGAGCTTACCTTATCCAAAAAAGAAGAATATCTAAAACAGAGAGATGAGCTTGAAAAAGACAAGCGCTACCCCCAGGGCTTTAAAGGTAAACGCGTACAGTTTGAATAACTTTGGCGCTCTTAATATTATTTGAACAAATTTACACTCTGTATGCTAAAATTACCGGCGTATTAGTGATTGCATAAAAGCAATTAAACAGAATTCTTTATTAACTTTAACAAATGGCAATTATCCATGCTTGATTCAAGATATTTACGCGCTGATATTGATGAGGCTGCAAAGCGCCTAGCAACACGTAACTACAAATTAGATGTTCAGAAGATCAATGAATTAGAGTCATTACGTAAAGAGACTATGACTCGCACTCAAGAATTACAGGCTCAGCGTAATTCACTTTCAAAGAGTATCGGTCAGGCAATTAAGGCAGGTCAGGACGTATCTGAGATCAAAGCTCAGGTAGCAAAGATCGGCGAAGAATTGACCGAAGTAAAACAGAAGCAGGATGAGGTATTAAAGCAGTTAAATGACATCGCTCTTACTGTTCCAAATTTACCAGATCCATCATGCCCACTAGGTGCTGATGATACTTTCAATGTTGAAGTAAGAAAGTGGGGCGAGCCACGTAAGTTTGATTTTGAGATCAAAGATCACGTAGCTATCGGTGAAGGCTTAGGCATGTTAGATTTTGAAACTGCACGTAAGGTAAGTGGTGCACGTTTTGCTTTCATGAAAGGTCCTATCTGCAAGCTTCACAGAGCTTTAGTTCAGTTAATGTTAGATTTACATTATGAGCAGGGCTATACCGAGATTTACACTCCATACTTAGTAAATATGGATTCATTATATGGTACAGGTCAGATGCCTAAGTTTGCCGAAGATTTGTTCCACACCAATCTTGACGGTGACTGCGATGGCGATGGTGTAAATCATCATTTCTGCTTAATTCCAACTGCTGAAGTTCCATTAACAAACATGGTTCGTGGTGAGATTATTCCAGAGCAGGAATTACCAATTAAGATCACAGCTCATACTCCATGCTTCAGATCTGAGGCTGGTTCAGCTGGTCGTGATACCCGTGGTTTAATCCGTATGCATCAGTTTGATAAGGTTGAGATGGTTCAGATTGTAAAGCCTGAAGACTCATGGCAGGCTTTAGAGACCTTAACTCATGATGCTGAAGCTGTGCTACAGGCATTAGAGATCCCTTATCACGTTGTTGCTCTGTCAACTGGTGATATGGGATTTAGCTCAGCTAAGACCTATGATATTGAGGTTTGGTTACCAGCGCAGAACTGCTACCGCGAGATTTCATCATGCTCTAACTGCGTAGACTTCCAAGCTCGCCGTATGCAGGCTCGTTTACGTCGTAAGGATGGCAAGGTAGAGTTAGTTCATACTCTAAACGGTTCAGGTCTAGCAGTAGGTCGTACCTTAGTTGCTGTTCTTGAGAACTATCAGAACGCTGATGGATCTGTTACCGTACCTAAGGTTCTACGCAAGTACTTAGGTGGCTTAGAAGTAATCTCAGCTGAGACTAAGTAATGTTATCAGCACTTGATTGGGTAATAGTAGGTGTTATTGGCTTGTCAGCCATAACATCTATTTTTAGAGGCTTTATTCGTGAAGCCTCTTCTATTCTCTCGTGGATTGCAGCTTTTATAGTTGCAAGTCGGTTTTACCCTCAGTTATCAGAATATATTACCTTTTCAAACGACGATTTAACTAGAAAAGTAATCGCCAGCATTGTTCTTTTTATTGCCACATTAATTGTTTTAGGTTTTATTGCAAGTACTATAAGTTCACTTGTAAAGAAAGCCGGTTTATCAAGCTTTGATAGACTTTTAGGTGTGGTCTTTGGAGTTGTTAGGGGAATTTTAATTGTAAGTGCTGTCTTTGCAGTATTACAGATCCTCATTAAACTCCATATTCTTTCTTTTATTACCTATTATCCTTGGTATAAAGATTCAATCTTTGTACCTCATCTTGAAGTAATCGTTGAATGGTTCTTTAATTATTTAGGAACCTCAGGAACTGGAGCATTATAGCTATGTGTGGTGTTGTTGGAATTGTCGGAACCTCTCCTGTCAATTTATCACTTTATAATTCTTTGCAGGTGTTACAGCACCGCGGACAAGATGCTGCAGGTATCGTAACCGTAGATGAAGATGACAATTTTCATCAGCGCAAAGCAAACGGTATGGTAACTGAAGTCTTTCAGCAAAGACATATGTTAAGGCTACGCGGAAACATTGGTATCGCCCATAACCGTTATCCTACAGCAGGCTCTTCATCAGCAGCAGAAGCTCAGCCTTTCTATGTAAACTCTCCATACGGAATTGCACTGGCTCATAACGGAAACCTTATCAATTCTAAAGAGTTAAAAGAAAAGTGTAAAAAAGCCCACCGCCATGTTAATACCCAATCCGATTCTGAAATTCTTCTAAATATCCTTGCCTGGAAAATCTCTCAAATCAATAGTGATGTACCAACTGCTGATGACATTTTTAAAGCTATCTCTGGCGTATATGATGAGATTAAAGGTGGTTATGCTGTAGTTTGCCTAGTTTTAGGCGTAGGTCTAATCGCTTTCCGTGATCCATTTGGTATTAGACCTATGGTTCTAGGAGAGAAGAAAGACGAGAATGGCAAGACTGAATACATGGTAGCCTCAGAGAGTGTTGCTTTAGATGTCAGTGGCTTTAAGCTAGTTCGTGATGTAAAACCTGGTGAAGCTTTACTTATCACCAAAGATGGTCAGTTATATTCAAAAATTTGCGCTAAGGATCCTCATTTACAGTCATGTATCTTTGAGTATGTTTATTTTGCTCGTCCTGATAGCATTATCGATGGAGCATCTGTATATGCAACCAGAGTCCGCATGGGCACGAAGCTTGCCGAGCAGATCCAGAAAGAGCATCAGGATTTAAAGATTGATGTGGTAATTCCTATTCCTGATACTTCAATTGATATTGCAGTGCAGATTGCAAGATCATTAGGCGTTCCATACCGTCAGGGCTTTGTAAAGAACCGCTATATTGGCAGAACCTTTATTATGCCAGGTCAGAAACAGCGTAAGAAGTCTGTACGTAATAAGCTAAACCCAATTCCAGCCGAGTTTGCAGGTAAGAACGTACTCTTAGTTGATGACTCAATCGTACGTGGTACCACTTCATTACAGATTGTTCAGATGGCTCGTGAGGCTGGTGCTAACAAGGTATTCTTTGCATCAGCATCTCCTGAGATCCGCTATCCAAACATATATGGCATAGATATGCCTACCTCAAAAGAGCTTATTGCTTATGGTAGAAACAATGAAGAGATCTGCAAAGAAATTGGCGCAGATGCTCTTATCTATCAAAAGTTAGAAGATCTTGAAGCATCAGTAACGGAGGAAAATCCAGCTTTAACCAAGTTTGATACCTCAATCTTCACAGGTGAGTATATTGTTCCTCCAGCAAAAGACTACTTTGAGAATATTGAAAAACAGCGTTCTGATGATGCCAAAGCTGACAAGGCATGGAAAGATAGTTCTGATTCAGAACAGTTAGATATTTTTAACATCTAGCTATAAAGTTATTAATTACAAAAGTCCCTGACAAAACGTTGGGGATTTTTTTTGAGTGATGCATCTGAGACAACAGAAACAGAGACAAAAGATTGATTGTATTTTTTGAGTGTATGTATTTTAGAGTGAAAACCAGTATAAGCGAATTTAATTCTAATGTGAATGAATGATGAAAATTCAAATAATCACTCACTCAGGAAATCAAAAGAATAGGTAAAAGCGCGGAAATATCGCTTAAAAATGTGATTTGTCTTCAAAAAAAAAGAACATAAATCGTAAATTTATGAAAAATAATAAAATACTCTGAAATGAATTTAAATATATATTTTATTTTTTACAAAATATGTAATAAGTACAAAAAGATAAATAAACTGAATTTAACTTTGCTATAAAACCGTAACGATACGAATGTTGATAAATGTGAAGGTAAAGCGCCTTAAATTTTTGCTAAATTTATATCGTTAAGGAGGATGTATTTTGAAAAAATTGGGTAAATTTTTTGACACAGATCATGAAAATGTACCTCATTTTGCAATTTAATTTGAAAAGATAAAATCGTAACGTTAAGATTTTAAGTAGACAAAAACAACTGCCCTTATTGTATTTGCAGTAAGAAAAGTAAATTTTGGAGAATCTATGTTTAACATGTCGCTAAAACAGCAACAAAGAGTCATTATTGTCTCATTCCTAGCAATTCCTCTATGTTTGCTAATCACTTTTTCATATTTCCCAGCAGTAGAGTTGTTCTTCTTATCAACGGCTGATTGGGATGGCTTCCTTGATCCAGGTGAGTTCTTAGTAGGAATGCCTCATCAGGCAGACTTCGTAGGACTAGATAACTACGTTGATCTTATTAACGAGCCTGAAGAGTTAAAACCTTTATTAGTATCTTTATACTACTTCGTAGGTGCAGTAATTCAGCTAGCTCTTTCTTTATGGTTCGCTGTATTGGTTAACTCAAAGTTAATCGGTAGAAACTTGTTTAAGACTTTCTTATTCTTACCATTCGTTTTAAATGCTGTTGCAGCTTCAATGGTTTTCCAGATTTTCTATCAGATGGACGGTGGCTTAGATAGCTTCTTATCTTTAATCGGCATGGATCCATTATTTACAGTTGTTGAAAACGGTCAGGAGATTGTTAAGTACCCTGAGTGGTTAGCAAATCCAAAGATTGTTAACTGGGCACTGGTTGCAGCTTCTGTATGGCGTTATTTAGGTTTCAACCTGATTCTATTCTATGGTGTTCTACAGTCAATTCCTCAGGATCAGTACGAGGCCGCAAGAATTGAAGGCGCATCAGAGTGGCAGCAGTTCCGCTTCATTACCTTACCATCAATTAAGATGATTATCGGTTTACAGGCTCTGCTAGCATTCGTAGGTTCCTTATCAGTATTCGATATTCCATATATCATTACCAAAGGCGCTAACGGTACACGTACATTCGTTATGGAAACCATCCGTGTTGCCTTCGAGCACAACGGTTACGGTATAGCATCAGCAATGGCGGTAATTCTGCTAGCCCTTGTTGTCTTCTTCATGATTTTACAAAAAGTACTGTTCAAAGAGGAGAAATAATCAATGTTTTCTAAAGCACAAAATTTAACTCCTGAGCAGTTAGCTCTGCTTCAGAAAGTAAATAAAGCTGAGCGTGAGATTAAACTTGCAAAGTTTAAGATGCACTTAAAGTCACCTCGTTGGCTGTTTTGGATGTTCTTCAAGTACCTGACATTCTTCTTAGCATCTGTTGCCGTACTTGTACCTCCATACTCAGTATTTATTACTTCATTCAAGTCAATTGATCAGTACTACGATACAAGTATTTCAAAGTTACATGCTGAGTGGTCATACTTCTCAAATTTTGATAACTATATCAAGGCATTTGATTTTGGTAACTTAGGTACAGGCTTTATCAATACCGCAATTATCTTAGGTATTTCTTTAATCCTGACCATTATCTTTGGTACTCAGGTAGCATACGTATTATCTCGTTTTAACTTCAGAGGTAAGAAGTTAGTAATCCTACTATATTTAATGGCTATGTTAATTCCTGCAATTACAACTCAGGTTGCAACTTTCCAGGTTATCTATGCTATCGATTACTTCTTCAGAAACTTCATTTCACAGGGCTTTGCTAATGCAATTATCATGTGGAAAGTTATCGTGCTGTATGTTGGCGCCGATGTAGTTATGATTTACGTATTCTTACAGTTCATGAAGGGTATCCCTATGGAGCTTGATGAGGCTGCTAAGATTGAAGGTGCTAGCTACTGGACTATTTATCTGAAGATTATTCTTCCTTTATTAAAGCCAGCTATCGCAACCATTATCATTCTGCGTACTATTTACATCTACAACGACTTCTACTTCCCATTACTGTACTTACCAGATATGCAGACAGTATCTACAGCTCTGTACCACTTTGTTGATTCTCCAACCGGTACGCAGCCTACCTTACTGTCAGCAGGTGTTGTAATCGTATTGATCCCATCAATCATTGGTTTCTTACTATTACAGAAGCAGATTTACGCTGGTGTAACTAACGGCGCTGTTAAGGGGTAATAAGATATGTCCACACCAATCGTTATAGCTTGTCACTGGATGTGCCGCTTATGCTGGATCCACATCTTAATGGTAGTAATGACTATCTTAGGCTTAGGACTGTTTGGTGTGTCTCCTGCTCTGGTTGTGGGGTGCCTTCTTTTAAGAAGATACCTAAACGGCCATAACAGAATCACAATCTCAATGGTGTGGACTGAATATAAAAAGGAATTTATTCGCGCAAATAAAGTTGGGCTGTTGCTTATCTTTGTAAGCTTTGTGTTCTTTTTCTACTACTCATACGGTATCAATGTAGAAGGACAGTTATTTAATGTGATTGCAAAGATCTGTATCGGACTTTCTGTATTCACACTGTGCTTTGGATACTTAGTGTTAGTAATGATGAGTGTTTATGACTCAAAGACAGTTTTAGCAAGCTTACAGAACGGAGCCATCTTAATGCGCAACTATGTTGTAGTTGGTGCCTCAATTCTCGCTTTTGTAGCTACATACTTAGTTGAAAAGTTTATTCCTATTATTGGTTTATTTTATGGCTATGTTCCTGCTTTCTTTACCACTGTAGGCATACTTTGGTATACAAGTGCAGAACTTAAGTCAAACTAGAATCTTATGTTTATGGAGAACATGATGATCTCTTTGGAGAATTTAAAGGAAGAGTGCAAACAAGAAGCTCGCAACATTCTTGATTTCTGGTATGCATATCAGGATAAAGAGTTCGGCGGTTTCTACAGCTACTCAGATTTTAACGGTAACATTGAAAAAGAACATGGTAAAGGTGTTCTTCTTCATGCCCGTATTCTTTGGGCTTTCTCTTATGCCTACAAAATTTTAAAAGAGCCAAAGTACAAAGAGGCTGCAACTCACTGCTACAAATTCATCCGTGACTATGCAGTTGATAAAGAGTTCGGTGGTGTTTACTGGTTCCTAGATTACAAAGGACAGCCTACCGATCCACAGAAACACGTTTATAACCAAAGCTTTGTGATTTACGGTTTAAGTGAGTACTTCTTGGCAACAGGAGAGAAAGAAGCTTTAGATTTAGCTTTAAACCTGTTCTCTTTAATCGAGAAGAATGCTTTTGATGAAGTATACGGCGGTTACAGAGAAGCTTATGACAGACAGTGGAGTCCTATTGAGAACAAGCTAGTTTGTGATACAGCTGAAGGTGTGTTATCAGAGAAGTCAATGAACACTCATTTACACATCCTAGAGGCTTTCACTAAACTTTACGAAGCTTCACATGATGAAACTGTTCAGAAGCAGATGTCAGCATTAGCAAAGTTAATGTTAAATAAGATTGTAAACAAAGAGAAGCATTTTGGCCTGTTCTATACAAGAGAATGGGATTGCTGCTCTCATGATGTATCTTTCGGTCACGATATCGAAGGTTCATGGCTGTTAGATGAAGCTGCAGATCAGATCACAGATAAGATACTGTCTGATGAGATCCGCAAAGTAACCTTAGAAATGGCTAAAGTAACCGCTCGTTACGGTGTTGATAAAGACGGAGCTACCTTCAATGAGTTCCGTGATGCACATCTGTTAGATACCGATAGAATCTGGTGGGTACAGGCTGAGTCAATGATCGGCTACTTCAATGCTTACCAGAAGACTAATGACGAGAAGTTCTTAGCTTTATCAGAAGGTTGCTTCAATATTATCAAGACACAGTTAAAAGATAATATTAACGGCGAATGGTTCTGGAAGGTTGATCGTTATGGTAATCCTTACAAAGATTGCCCTAAGGTTGAACCTTGGAAATGTCCTTATCACAATGGTCGCGCTTGCCTGGAAATGTTTAAACGCATTGACAGCTTACAAAGTGCTAAATAAGAAATAACTTTTTTGGAGAAATATTATGTACGCTGTTAGAGTTGAAAAATTAAACACGACTTACTATGGCAAAAACATCATTTTAAATGACATCGATCTAGAGATGGAAGCAGGTGGCTTTACCGTTCTATTAGGACCATCAGGCTGCGGTAAATCAACTTTATTACGTATGATCGCAGGTCTTGAGGATGTAACCTCAGGTAAAGTATTCATCGGTGATAAGGATGTTACTCTGCTCGACCCTAAGGATAGAGATATTGCTATGGTATTCCAGTCATACGCTCTATTCCCACACATGACAGTTGCACAGAACATCGGGTTCGGTTTAAAACTACGTAAAGTTTCAAAGAACGAGATCAATGTGATTGTTAAGCAAGTAGCTGATATGTTACAGATTGGCCACTTATTAGACAGAACACCTGCTCAGCTATCTGGTGGTCAGCGTCAGCGTGTTGCTATCGGTCGTGCTCTAGTTCGTCAGCCTAAGGTATTCTTATTCGATGAGCCTTTATCAAACCTAGACGCAAAGTTACGTGGTGAGATGAGACTTGAGTTAAAGAAGTTACACACAACTTTAGATACCACCATAATCTACGTTACCCACGATCAGATCGAAGCTATGACCTTAGCTACCAAGATCGTTGTTTTAAACAAGGGCTACGTACAGCAGGTTGGTACTCCATATGAGATCTACAACAAGCCAGCTAATGTATTCGTATCTAAGTTCGTTGGTACTCCACAGATCAACTTATTAGAGTGCAAGCTAGCTAAAGAGAACGGTGTTCCAGGTATTACTTTACATGATCACTTCATGCCTCTACCTGATTACGAGTTCTCAGCTCCATTTGAAGAGGGTAGAGAAGTTCTATTCGGTATCCGTCCTGAGCACGTAACTCAGTTTAAGCAGTCAGAGAAGTCATTTGAAATCACTGCTCGTGTAGTTGCATATGAAAAGACAGGTTCTGAGACCTTAGTTGAGTTCGAGTGCAACGGTGCTACCGTAAGATCTAAGTTAGATGCTAACGTTGAAATTGCTAACGGTGATGACTTCAAGTTATTCTTAGCCTTAGATAACGTTTCAATCTTCGACTTCAAGACTGAGAACAGAATCTAATGTAAAGTCTTAAAGATTTAATAAGGAATCATGCAAAAGCTCCACCAGGTGTGGAGCTTTTTATTTGGATTGATTAAATAAGTTTATAGTGTTTGTGCAAATCGATTTACAGATTGTAAAAACTTAAAGGCAAGCCATTTAGCTTGCCTTTGTATTAACTGTGGTAAAAGTGAACTCTATCTAGGATAAAAAGTAGCTTTCTCTAAGAACTGTAATTTCTTAGGATCTTCACCTTCGATTAACTTAATCAAGTATTTAGAGAGCACTGTTCCAATTGAATGGAAGTTCTGTCTTAAACCTGGAACTGGTGGCTGATAGAAAGTAGGTAAATCACTGGTTTCAACATTAACAACAAAGACATCTTTGTTAACCACTAAACCCGCGTCAGCAACACCTGCTACACAACCTAGCGATGAAATTTCAGAACCGCAGAAAACACCATCAGGATGATCTTTCTTAGACATGATGTCACAGAAAAGTTTTCTGTAATTAGTCTGCAGAGTATAATCGTAGATAATATCTCTGTCTCTATCAAAATCGATACCGTATTCCATAGCTGCTCTCTTTACACCGTAGTACTTATGACATGCATAGGTGTATTCTGCTGATGATGAGAGCATTACGATTCGTTTACAACCTTTCTGGAATAAGTATGAAGCAGCTCTGTAACCTATATCATAGTTATCGATATCTGCAAAAGCATGATCAACACTCATTTCAGTCTGACCGAAGGTAATGAAAGGTACTTTATGCTCCTGCAGGTAGGTAACTCTATCATCTCTGGTCTTTGTAGCGTTGATGATAATGCCACCGGCAAGACGTCTTTCTACTGCATACTTTACAGGTTCTAATGGATCCTGACCTGGTAGCATTGGAACTACAGAGAGGTTATAAGGAGTACCGACAAGTCCTGAGGTAAGTCCTGAGATTAAAGGTAGAGAGCCAACATCACCGACGATATCGCCACTCTTTAACATTGGGAGCACCGCAACAAGATTGTAATTAATACCTGTCTTTAAGCTAAGTCCCTGAAGATTAGGGGCATAACCTAATTTTTTTGCTGCAGCTTTTACCTTATCAATTGTAGGTTGTTTAACATCATCACCGTCTTTTAGAGCTCTTGAAACAGTGGTAACTGAGAGACCTGTATATTCAGCGATGGTCTTTAATGTAACTGACATAATAGAATTCTTAAAATATTACTAATAAATTTCTTATTGTTATACGTTACCGTAACGATCGAACAGATAGTACCATACATCGCTAAAAAATGAGAAGTTTATGAAAAATGTACCATAATGATCTACGGCATTATTTAGCATTTAATAAAAAATACAAACTAAAACTAACTTATTGATTGTAAAAAGATATTTTTAATCTTAAGTTTAACTAATATAAATTAAGATAAAAAAAGTAAAAACTGAATAAATTATTATTGTAAAATTAGTGAACTGTGTCACAAAAACTAGGTGATTATTTTTGATTTTAGTTCAAATTTATCCTATAAAAATATAAAATGGTAACGTTACGATTTTTTAGAGAGTTGTATTTTTGTAAATTAAAATTTTTTTTTCTTTCAGACATAACTATTGTTTAATAAATTAACATAAAAAATTATCAACTTTGTTATAGAAAATTTAGAGATTTTTAATAGATCAAAATACTCAATCTAAAAGATTTAAAACTTCAGGTAAAAACATAAATTCTTTAATGTGAAGTGTTAAGTCAAGTAGCGCAGTATACATTCCTTAAAATGATGCTTAGCAAAAACGGCTTATTTAAGCAGTTCATTGTTCTAAGGAATGTATAGCTAGAGATGAATGTCTGTATTAAAACTTATAGTTGCTTTTAAAAATCGAAACGATACGGTATTTTAATTCAGCGCATAAACTAATGAGAGAATAACTCATTTAGTACAAGTTCAGTCATCTTTACTACAGATTTAAAGAATGTTGTACGAGTACACGCTTATCGAGTAAACGTACGGCTTTGTGGTTTCTTCAATCTAACTTATGTGGATACTATTATGACAGTAAAAATTATTGGACAATCAATTCCAAATCTTCCATGGCAGGATAAACCAGCTAATGAGCAGGGCGTTGTTTGGCGTTATACCAAGAACCCTGTTATTGATTGGAATCCCTTCAAAGCAGCAGCTCGCGTTTACAACTCAGCTGTGGTTCCTTTCAACGGAGAGTTCGTTGGTGTATTCCGTTGTGATTACAAGAATGGTCGTCCACATCTTCATGTTGGTCACTCAAAGGACGGTTTAGACTGGACCTTCAACGAGGAGCCTATCGATTGGAGAGATAAGGAAGGTAACCCATTCGTTCCATCATATGCATACGATCCACGTGTTGTATGTGTAGAAGGCACTTACTACGTAATCTGGTGTACCGATGATCACGGTGCAACCTTAGGCGTTGGCATGACAAAGGACTTCAAGAAGTTCACCCGTTTAGAGAACGCATTCGTACCATTTAACCGTAATGGTGTTTTATTCCCACGCAAGATCAATGGACAGTTTGTAATGTTAAACCGTCCATCAGATTCAGGACACACTCCATTTGGTGATATCTTCTTAAGCCACTCAAATGATATGGAATACTGGGGCAAGCACCGTCATGTAATGGGCAAGGGCGGTAACGGCTGGTGGCAGGGCACCAAGATCGGTGGCGGTCCAGCTCCTATCGAGACCTCAGAAGGTTGGTTACTGATTTATCACGGTGTATCTGGCACTTGCAACGGCTTCGTATACAGCTTAGGCGCTGCTTTATTAGATATCGACGAGCCTTGGAAGGTTAAGTACAGAACTCGTGATTACATCTTAACTCCTGAGAAGGATTATGAGACTCGCGGTTTTGTACCAAACGTATGCTTCCCATGTACAGCTTTAGCTGATGCTGACACCGGTCGTATCGCAATCTACTACGGTGCAGCGGATACATACTCAGCTTTAGCATTCACCACAGTTGATGATCTTGTAAATGAGATCAAGACCAACTCAGAAGTATTCTAATTTTTAATTCAGAGTGCGCCTACGTGCACTCTTTTTAGGTAAAAAATCATGTCAGTATTTAACGATAGATTAGCAGCTTTAAAGGCCGAATTTAAACAGAACACTGAGTACAAGAATACCCCTGTATTACCAGGTAACGGTATCTTTACTCGCTATGAGAAGCCTGTATTAACCAATCTTTTTGCTCCTTTAGCATGGAGATATGACTTAAACCCTAAGACCAACCCATTCTTAATGGAGCGTTTAGGCATCAATGCTGTATTAAACCCAGGTGCAATCTTCTTAAACGGCAAGTACTACTTAGTAGCACGTGTTGAAGGCTGTGACAGAAAGTCATTCTTTGCAGTAGCAGAGTCTGATACTGGTATCGACGGCTTCAAGTTCTGGGATGAGCCATGTGTAATTCCTGAGACTGATGATCCTGAGACCAACGTTTATGATATGCGTTTAACTCAGCACGAAGATGGCTGGATCTATGGTTTATTCTGCGCAGAGCGTAAAGATCCATCAGCAGCTAAGGGCGATGAGTCATCAGCTGTTGCACAGTGCGGTATTGTTCGTACTAAAGATTTAAAGACTTGGGAAAGATTACCAGATCTAAAGACCAAGGCAGCTCAGCAGCGTAACGTTGTATTACATCCTGAGTTCATCAACGGTAAGTACGCATTCTACACTCGTCCACAGGACAGCTTCATTGAGGCTGGTACAGGTGGTGGTATCGGTATGGGCTTTAGCGATTCAATGGAAAACGCTACTTTAGATGAAGAGTACTTAATCGATCCTAAGCGTTACCACACCATCAAAGAGTCTAAGAACGGTATGGGTCCTGCTCCTATCAAGACTAAGTATGGTTGGTTAAATGTTGCTCACGGTGTTCGTAATACAGCTGCTGGTTTACGTTACGTTTTATACTGCTTCATGACCTCATTAGAGGATCCACGCAAAGTAACTCACCGTCCAAGCGGTTACTTCTTAGCTCCAGAAGGTGCTGAGCGTGTAGGTGACGTTTCTAACGTTGTATTCTCAAACGGTCTGATTGCTAAAGACAATGGTGATGTTTACATTTACTACGCATCATCAGATACCCGTTGTCACGTATTAACAACTACTGTTGACCAGTTAGTTGATTACGTAATGAACACTCCTGAAGATCCTCATACTTCATACGAGTGCGTTCAGCAGCGTATCAAGCTAATCAGAGCAAATAAGGAATTCTTATAATCTCCTCGATTAACTCCTAATAATTTTTTAATTACCATAATTCAAGCCCAGGCATGTCCTGGGTTTTTTATAATTTCAGCCTAAAAAGTCATGAAAATTTAGCGTAAGACAATTGCCAAGAGAAATTTTAAGAATCTAGTTACGACAGTTCTCCATAAAAATTTTCCGCAGGTTTGTCGTAACGGTTAACAAGATTTTACATTTGCTTTGTCTTTCGTTTAGTCCCCAAATTTATCCTCCGGTGAATTTGTAAAAGGTTAGCACTCCAGAAATGGTCATCCATGCTCTGAAGAGGTTGCTTTCGTTTTTACCTTTTCTAACTGGTGGCAGAGAAAATTCTTGGTACTGCAGTTACCTTTGATGGCTGGACTTCAGTTGCCTCAGTCTGAACACAACTCAAATTATATTGAGCTAAATTTAGATCTGAAACTGGGCCTTGGGAAAGTTACTAAAATTTAGTCTTGGCATAGATACAAATGTTCAAATAATAAAGCCTTCCAAGAAGTTCTTCAAACAGAATGAAAGTATTTGTAAACAGCGTTCTTCTCTTAGAGAATTATCAGAGCTCTATACAAATTGTTCTCTTAACCAAATTTTGAATAAAGCAATACACCCCAGTAAACAAGCTTTTTTTATTAAAAAGAATATTATGACAGTTAGCATTTTCTCCTCCGTCAATAAAAATTTCAGTATAAATTGCTGAACGTTATCATTACATATGAGGATCAAGTCAATGATGTTGAATGGGGTAAGTTTGAGGTTTAAAAATAAAATCTTTAAAATACTGAATCAAATAGGTGATTTTGATAAGAAGTGCGAATGAGCGAAAAATGCCACGCTTTCATTAGCTGTTGTGAACGAAATCTCCGCTCATGTTATTTTTATATTACAGACAACACAACACCTAAATGATTATATAAAAGAGTAAAGTCATATTGGGAGAAAGCATAAGATAGAAGAATGTAAAGTAAGCACAGATAAAAGCACTCAATTTCAGGCTGTTTTGAATTATTTTTAATTATTTTATCTAACCTGTTGTAAAACTGTTTTCCAAAAGGAAATGATAGGCTTAATGTCATAATTAAAGACATATTCATGTATATCGCTAATAGCAAAAGTATGAATAGAATGGACAAATAAACAGTCTCTCTTACATAATGCTCTGAATAATTTTTGATTCTTGAATATAATTCTTTGAAAAAGTTAACCATCTATATAAGGTTCGTATTTTCTTCAAAGATGTTATATCCATATTATCTCCTTTGTTTTAAGCTGTTTAATTAACTGTTGCGTTTCAAAATTTATAAACAACTCATTACAAATATGCTAGTAAATCGCAACCGTAAGTCTTTCGCTTCATAGATAAGTATAGAGCTAATCGAACATTTTTTCATCTTTTTAAAAATTGTGTTTAAGAAAATCATTCATTGCAAAAGCCTTCGTGGAGAGCTCTCTCTTTATTTTTTTTAACATTACGAGAAAAATATCAATAGTTCAAAATTATCTACGCAAGTTATGCTACCACTTTGGAACGCGAATGCGGACACTTGTGTCGAGTTGAAGTTGGCAGTTACCCATAGGTGTCATAATAGTTTGTGACGTGAAATTTAGCAATTGATCTTTAATAAGAGATCAGTATAGGAGTTACAAACTATGAGCACTAGGACAAAATACAGCCAAGAATAAAAATTTCAGATGGTAAATGAGTTTGCCAAGAGAGTGGGGGCAAAATGCAACATTGTGCGTCTGCATCCTGCATATAACAGATCAACTCTTTTTAACTGGTTGCAGAAATACTTTCCAAGCACCAATGAGGTTAATGATTCAACAGATGCGTCAGATAGCACAGAAAAGCCAAAAGACAGTATAGGCAAGTTCAAAATGGTGTTAGAAACCGCTTAAATGACAGATGTTGAAGTAGGTGCCTACTGCAGAAGCAATGGTATTTACGCCAGTGAATTGAACGCATGGAAAGTAAACTGTATGAACGCCAATAACAGCAAGAAAGAATCTCTTGAAAATGAGTTAATGAGACTAAGATCTGAGGTCAAGCAACTTAAAGCCAAAGACATCAAGCAGAGTGCAGAATTAAAGAGCAAGGACAAAGAACTTGATAGGCATGAAGGATGCCTTGGCTGAATATGCCGTAAAGGAGGCATTCCTAAAAAAAGCTCAAGCCTTCTTCGGCAAAAACAACGAGGAAAATAACCTCAGCTGAAGATAAGGCAAAGATATTACAGTTTATAGATGAAAAACACCAGGCGCTTACATTGCTATTGCGGATCTCAGCTGTGGACAATTTGAAGTAAACAGGAACTGTATACTTAGCATCAAGTAGATGATTGTCCTTCTGTTAACTCTGACAGAACGGATCTTCTCACAGAACAGGATCTAAATCATATTGATCTGAATTCATAGCTGAAAATGTGCTTTGACAAATTTGCTTTTGATCTATTGATAAGGTTTTAGAAAAGATAAATTGCAGCTCAAAAATACATAATTTTAGAAATATCCGTAACGTTACACAAAAATAATTAAAAATTTTTAAAATGTTAAAATACTTAAAATTCACATCTAGCATGTTGATAAATAGCGTAAATATCGTATTTATAAGTACTAAGTAATTTAATATAGACTAATTTATTTTTGTGATCGCTATCGATATTAAATAAATATTCTTAACGTTTCGATGAAAATGTGCTATATTTAAATCACCAAGACATAGTTGGTTTATAACTTCTACACAGTTTGGTGTGACATTTTGAACGATTAGCTTATGTTGGTTTCGATGTTACATTTGATGTGAATGAAAATTTTGATTAAAGGTAACTGTTACCACGCATCAAACTGTTTTTTTTCTTGGAAAGTTTTCGAATGTAGTTTAAACAGGAGCAATTAACAAAATATAAGGATGCAGTTTGGTATTGTTCCTGAAGATTAAAAGATCCCATAATAATAATTTTTACATCCCATAATTATGCCCAGATTAACATCTGGGTTTTCTTTTATATAAGCCCTACTTTTTTTATCGTTTTTCAATTTAGATTCTGAAAATCATCTAGCGCATGTATCGTTACCATTAAAACGGCTCTAGAAAGCGGTATATGCTGATAAATAGTTTATACAAGCAATTTTTTAAAGTATGACAACGTTAAAATTTTGTTTATTAAATTTGAGATTCTGATCAAAATATTAAATATTATCGCAACGTTTCGGAAAAATTACTGCTATATTTAAGACACCTCGAGATTAGAGGCTATTACAAATTATCAAAAAAGATTTTTTTACCTTTAATTAGGTGATTAGTTTAAGAGGATTTATATGAAGTTAAATACACTAGCAGCTGCAGTTTTAGTTGCAGGTTTTGCATCTTCACAGGCTATGGCAGCTTCAACTGACGTAGCTTTACACGGTATGGTTAAGTCAGGTACCAACTGGGTTATGAATGACGGTATGCGTAAAGGTTCACACGGTGGTCTAGGTATCAACGAGACTGGTCATTTCTACGCTTTAGGTAACGAGGCTGTTTCTAAGTTAGCTATTTCTCCAGTTGCAACTTGGACTGCTGATGACGGTGTTTATGCTCGTGCTGAGTTAAACTTCCAGCATGAGAACTATGATGGTGATAACTGGGACGCTAATAAGAATGCTGGTGGCGGTTATGTAAAGGGCATGTTATTCATCGGTGGTTTTGAGTTCAACCCATCAACCGAGTTCTGGGCTGGTAAGACAAAAGATATCGACGCATTCTTCACCTCAAACTATGATACTGGTTACATGGAAGACAACGGTGTTGGTGGCGGTTTCCAGAATATGGATTTAGGCTTTGCTAAGTGGGATATGAACATCATGACTTTTGATAACGACAATGGTCCTGCAAGAAGTTCAAATCCACACTATGATCACAAGACCGGTGGTTCAGGTGCTAATATTTACTCAACATGGTTAAAGAATATTGGTGGCATTGGCTTAGATGTTAACTTCAGATATGTAACTGCTCCATCACGTGATGATAGCAAAGTAGAAGTTATCGATGGTCACGCATATGATAAGAAAGCTACAAATGGTTACACCGCTTCTGTAATTTACAATACTCCAGGTTTCTTATGGGGCTTAGATGGTTGGTCAAAGATTATTGTTCAGTATGGTAAAGGTACTGGTGCTAACTCAAAGGCTTCAACCGCATGGTACGGTGATTTAGCTAAAGAGTCAGAGATGTTCCGTTTAGCAGTTGATGGTGGTATTAACTTCACCAAAGACTTCCAGATGTTAGCTTTTGCTTTCTATGAGCACAACCATGCTTTTACAAACTATGACTTCACTTTAACAGATGGTTTGTATCAGAAAGATCGTGATTTCTTAACCTTCATGGTATCACCTGTATATCAGTTCACATCTCACTTCTCATTACACACTCAGTTAGCTTACGAGCATGCTAACTACTCAGGTAAAGGCTGGTCAGATGTTAAGAAGGGTAACCACGACTTCTTCAAGGTAACCGTTGCTCCTACTATTTCTTTAGGTCAGGGCTTCTGGGGCGCTCCACAGATCATGGCTTTCGTAACCTACGGCAAGTGGGATAAGTCATCAGCTTTAGCTGGCTTAGTAAAGGGTGGCGAGAACTACACTGCTTCAACAGACAGCAAGAATCCTAACACCTCAGCTTGGTTATTCGGTGTTCAGGGTGAAGCTTACTTCTAATCGAAGTTTTGCATAAAACCTTATGTTAATGAAAGGATCTCCTCTTAGGAGATCCTTTTTACGTCTTAGGAGATCTTGATTTTACTTGTCAAATATTCAGATTTATAGTTTAGATTTTAATAAAACATACAATCAAATCTTCTAAAAACTTTTTCCAAAACAGTTCTTCAAAAAACTATAATTTTATCTTCCTAAATCGTGAACTTGTGTTCAAAAAATCCTATATTTTATCTAGCTTATTGATAGTTATCACACAAATTTACTTAATAATTCGAAACGTTACGATTTTATGCTAAACTAAAATATTAAGTGATTATTGGGATGACCAAAACAAGTATAAACAATTAAATAAATCACTTTATTACGGTATCGATTTTCAAGTTACGTGGGATTCACATATGAAAGTAGTAGTACAGATCCTTATGGCATTTGCTGTGGTATTAGTAATCTACGCGGCAACTAATGTCATTTCTATTTATCAATCAACTACTGCAAAAGAAACATTAACTTCACTGATTGCAAGATCTCAGAATCTAACAGATGTTGCCAATTCCCTGAAGATTAACATGCAGTCATACAACAACTCAGTAGCAGCTCTATTGTCTAGTGAAAATGAAAAGACATTCAACGAAAGAGAGCTGGCTTTACCTGTTGAATTTAAAAAGATGGCAGATGCTTTTGATAATGCCTGCAAGAGTGGAGTAATCGACAAAAAATATTCTGATGCAACTTTAGCTGATGTTCAGGATATTGTTACAAAAGAAAAAGCTGCAAAAAAAGAATTACTGTTTTTAGATGCTGAGATCTTAAAGAACTACCAGGAATTAGGTATTAGCCAAATCTCTGCTGATATCGTAATCAAAAGGGTAATGGCAAGAGTAGCCGATGAATATATCCGCGATAGTATTGATGAGTACTTAGAAAAGAGAAATGCAGCTATCTTAAATGCTGGTAAAGCTGTATTTACAAGATCTCTTGATAAGGCAACTGAATTTAAAGATAAGATCACTAATGTATATTCTGGAGTAGTTTCAGATGAAGAATATTTATTAGAAGATGTACCTGTACTAAAGTCAGAAAAGGATTTCATTTCAACAAGTGAGACTTTAAAAGAATTACTGTTATCTGATGACTCAATTGCTGCTAAAAAAGTTAAGTATTTAACTTTAGAAAAAGCTCTTGTTTCTTTACGTCAGGATCTTGCAAAGCAAAGAGAAAACCTGGATGTTCAAATCTCTAAAGTAAATGAATTAGCATCAAAGACCAGTGAGGATGTAGCTTCAGGTGTACATTCAATCTTAAATACCATCATCGTGGTCTTGTTAGTTTCTATGCTGATGTCTTTATGCGTTATCTTTGTGGTTGCAAGTATCTTAACCAGAAAGATCAGTAAGCCAATACGTACCTTAATGGATGCCATGAATAAGCTAGCCAAAGGCGACTATAGAAATAAAGTTGAGTCAAAGAACTGGGGCTTTGAGTTTAATGTTTTAGCATACAAATTAAACAAAGTCATTGAGTCTAACTCCAATCTTATTTCTAAGATCCAGAACAATAATCAGGACATTAAAGCTCAGAGTGTTTTAAATCAGGTATCAGTTGATAAAGTAGTAGATTCTTCAGAACAGCAGAATCAGGCTATGCACAGAATTTTAGATTCTTTAACCCAATTAGGAGATATCAATAAGAATACTGCAACTGCTATTGATAATACTCGTTCACATACACAGAGTATTCAAAATGCTGTAGCTGATTCTTTAAATGCTATTGATGCTAACGTCGACGGTAATAAGACTTTAAATCAGATCATTGATAGAGCAAGTGAGACTATTACTAAGGTTGAGGATAGAACCAACGACATCCGACAGATTTTAGAGGTAATTGGTGATATTGCTCAACAGACTAACTTATTAGCTTTAAATGCTGCAATTGAGGCTGCCCGTGCTGGAGATGCAGGTAAAGGATTTGCTGTAGTGTCTGATGAAGTTCGTGAATTAGCTTTAAAGACCTCACGTTCAACTTCAAAGATCCAGACTTTAATTGATAACTTAAACAATGCTTCAAATGAAGCTGTAACCTGTATGCAGGATTGTGTAGCTCAGATGAAGAGCAACACAGAGAATCTTGATATGACACATAATTCAATCATGCAGGTAAATGATGAGATCACGAGTTTGGCTACAGAATCTGAGACAGTAAATAACATGGTAAATGAGCAGAATGCAGCCTTCTCAGATATTTCATCAACAGTACATACAGTAACATCAGATCTTGATGAAAGCGTAAAATCAATTGAACAGGTTCGTGCAAGCAGCTTACATCTTGAGTCATTATCTCAAGAGCAGCATGAAACTTTAGGCGAGTTTAAAACTGTATAAATAATTTAATGCCGACAGTTGTGTCGGTATTTTTATAAAAATACAATTAACTTAAAACTAGTTTTTAAATCTAGGAAATAAATAGAGGTCAAAATGATTGAATTAAAGGGTGTTGTCAAAGATTATGCTTGGGGCGGTTATTGCTATATCCCAATGTTATTAGATTCTATTCCTGAGGGGAAACCAAGCGCTGAGTACTGGTTAGGAGAGCATCCTGCCGGAACTGCAACACTTTCTAATGGTAAGAAGTTATCAGAGTTTATTGATGATGATCCTAAATCTGTTTTAGGTGAAGAGGTTTGCAAAGAGTATGCAAACAGACTTCCTTACTTGTTAAAGGTTTTAGACGTACGTGAGCCTTTATCAATTCAGGTTCATCCAACATTAGAGCAGGCAAGAGCTGGCTACGACAGAGAAGAGCGTGAGAATGTTCCTGCAAATCTGCGTAACTACAAAGATAACAACCACAAGCCAGAGCTGATGTTAGCTTTATCAGATTTCTATTTGTTACACGGTTTTGCTCATAAAGAGACTGCAATTAAGAATCTGTCACGTTTTGCATCTACAAAAGATCTTGCAAAGAAATACGCAGAAGAGGGGTTAAACAAGTTTGTAGGCTATATCTTCGGTTTATCAAAAGAAGCCTTAGATAAGATCTTAGCTCCAGTAGTAGATGAGAACAAAGGCGATTATCAATCTTCAAAGATCTCTCGTCGTGATCCTTTATTCTGGTTAGTCCGTGCAGGTCTTCGTGCTCGTGAGTGCGGTCAGAACCTAGATGCTGGTCTAATCATGGTTCTAATCATGAATTTAATGTACGTTAAAGAGGGCGATGTAGTATTCCAGGGAGCTGGTATTCCTCATGCTTATCTTGAAGGTCAGAACATTGAGTTAATGGCTAACTCAGACAACGTAATTCGTGGTGGTTTAACCCCTAAATTAGTTGACGTTAAAGAGCTATTAAAGATTGTTAAGTTTGAAGAAATCACTCCTAAGACCTTAGTTGCAGCAAAGACAGCTGATGGCGGTGAAGAATACAACGTACCAGTTAAAGATTTCAGATTAACTAAGTATGTATTAAAGCCAAATCAGAAGTTCTCTGTTCCTAAAGATAAGAGTGCATGTATTTGGTTAGCAGTAAGCGGTGAGTTCAAGTTAGATGAGAACAACCGTTACTACGGTAAGGGTGAGGCTTTATTACAGAAAGCTAATGAGACCTGCACTATTGAAGCTGTTAATGACGTAGTTTTATACAAGGCAAGTTCAGCTCTATAGTTTAAAGTAAAAGATTAAATCTCATGTTAAGGGCAATCTGGGAAACTAGGTTGCCTTTTTATTTTTGGAACACACAAATTAGCTACAGAAAGACCGCAACCAAAACAATCTAAGGCGAAAACAGATGACTTTAAAAAGAAGAACTAAAGAATAAAAGAAGTTCAAAGACAACATACCTTTCGAAAAGGGCTCTTTATGGAAATTGACCACAAAGAGCCTTAAAAGGTATATTTATATGAAGTGATAATTTTACATCCCATAATTATGTATTTGCTTTTTGCTCATACATCAATCATCACTAGGGATCAGTTTATTCATTTTGACGAATTAAAACTGTGATCGTAATCTACAAATTTTGACAATAATTGAATGATTGAGGATATTTTAAAAAAATTAACAGTAAAACATCCTATTTCTTAGAAATTTATTTGTAGTAGTTCACATTATTTTAAAACCTAAATTCTGTGAATAATTTTCTTTTCGATCAAATGGTTAAATTAAATGTTTAAGCCTTGATGTAGCTGCTACCATGAGTTGCTCATTGTTGAGATGCAGACAGGTAGACAGTAGACACGAATTGTGCCAATTTCAGTTTTCAGAAAGGAGTCAACGTATTAAATTTGAGCATCAAGTGATGGTAACGAGAATTGACGTAGTGAAGGTGAATGTAAAGGTAAGTTTTTATTTGCTACGTTTTAATATTTCTATGTCTACTACTTTTTTTGTCGACACTGGAATATCGTAATTCCTGTTAGGTTAGGTCACAGCAATTTTGCTGCGACCTGATTAAAGATAAGCTAGTTACTGTCATCTCTTGAGCTCTACTACATCTAGTATCAAGTTTCTTTAAGGCTTTATCAAAATCTTTAGCAGTCATCAGAGCTTGAATATAACCACCTGTAAAGAAGTTGATCTTTGATTTTTTTGTTGCTTCAATAAATCTTGAAGAGTTCTCTGGCACAAAGATAATTTCAGGCTTATTGCTCATGAACTCAAACAACTTTTGAATTTGTGGTTTGATGCTCTTTACTGTAGGGATAAAGTCTGAGATCTTGTTATAGTCAGAGTCTTCTAACATAAATTTGATAAAGGATTTAGCTGTGTCAGGATTTTTTATAACTTTGGTACTGAATAAGCCCAGTCATGAGACATCTCTTCCTTTAAGTAGTCACTGTCATCAGCAGTTAAGAGCATGAAAACTAGGTTATCAATATTTGCGCCTTTATCTACTAATTGAGGACTGATCCACTGACCTAAGTAGAGCATACCAAGATCACCTTTAACAAAGAGGTTCTTAGAATCCTCCCTCAGGTTGCTCATAAGATCTTTTTCTACATACTTCTTATCAATCAAGGTCTTTAAGATCTTAAGTGATTTGTAGTAAGAGCTCTGAGTATTTGAAAAAGGATCTAACTGATTAAGCATATTCTCATATACTCCCTCATTCTCTTCAATTAACAGAGGTAACTTATCAAACTGCTGCAAAGCCCTTGAGTGTCTACCGCCTAACTGCGGTAGACACTTTGAGAGCCAAATTTGATAAAGAAAGGTGTTTTGTTGATCTTTTCACAAGCAGCATAGAGATCTTTTAATGTTCTAATAAAAATTTATTGTACTAATGGCTTATTTTGAATGAGAAAATCCGTTTTAGTGTAGCTAATAAAAGGTAACCAAAACAATCATCACTATGAGACTCAAATTAACTGTGTTTTTAAAGCTAAAAATTGTAGATTGCTGTAAGAGAGTGGGGGATAAAGTTCAAATAGAAATCTTATAGTTTGCAACTTTTGCCTTTACAAAAGAAAGGCGCAAACCTAAGTTTGAGCCATCGTGTGGAATATTAAATATATTGGTTTAAATTACTTGGTACGCTCTTTTGCTCTCTTCCAACGTGCATCTAATTTCTCTAGAGCAGCTTCGAAGTTGTCAGCAGTGATAACGTCCTGAATGTAACCACCTGAGTAGAAGTCGATCTTTGACTTGTTAGCAACTTCGATGAACTTTGAAGAGTTAACAGGTGACTGGATGATTTCTGGCTTGTAGCCTAAGTACTCGTTTAACTGAGCTAAGCTTGGTGACTTGCTCTTGATTGTTGGAATGAAGCCTGCAATCTTATCGAAGTCTGAAGTTTCTAATAAGAACTTTAAGTATGCCTTTGCTGTATCTTTGTTCTTTGAGAACTTAGAAACTGCATAACCCCAATCGTGGTTCATCTGAGCCTTTAGAACACATGAATCATCAGCAGGGATTGGCATGAAGCCGATATCCTCTGGCTTTGCTCCACGCTCGATAACCTGTGGAATTACCCAGTTACCTAAGTAGTACATTGCAGCTTCGCCCTTAGCTATAGCGTTCTTTGAATCTTCCCATGCGTTGGTCATTAAGTCGTCTTCAACATACTTCTTTGTTACTAAAGTCTTTAAGAAGTTTAATGACTTGTAGTAAGCGCCGTTAGGATCTGAGAATGGTTTATCCTGATTTAACATCTTCTCGTAAACGCCGTCGTTACCTTCGATAACTAATGGTAATTTATCGAACTGCTGTAATGGCCACTGAGCACCGAAGTTAATGAATAGAGGAACCTTCTTTAGAGCCTTGATCTTATCGCAAGCTGCGTAGAAGTCAGTTAAAGTCTTGATAGGAGTCTCAACACCAGCTTCCTTAAGAACATTCTTGTTGTAAACTAAGCCTTCTACAGAGTTACCCATTGATAAACCGTAGATGTCTTTCTTGTCTTTCCATGCATCGTAGAAGTAGATGTCATCTTTACCGTACATGTCGGTTAAAGGAGCATAGAAGTTAGCATACTGTTCTGATGGAACTGAAGGTAGAATTAGAACGATATCACCGTAATCACCAGTGTTCATACGTGGACGAACACCACCCTGGTAATCAGCAAAAGCAACAACTTTAACTGACTTTACGTTAGGGTATAATTTTTTGAATTCTTTCTCGTAACGATCGTATACACCAGACTCTACTAAATCAGTACGGTTGGTGTAGAAAGTGATTGAACCTTTGACATTATCAGCATTGAAGCCATCAGCTGCCATTGCAGTTGAAGAACCTATTGCTAATGCACCTGCAACGATAGCTGCAGAAACTGACAAAGTTAATTTTTTCATAAGTGCAAATACTCCGTAGTTTGTAAATTATGAGATGTTTGAAATAAAGTTTATGTAGTAATCTTAACGTTACGGAAAAAAAATATTCTACTCAAAACTAGAATAATTGTGAGATAGATCTTACTTAATTGATGAAGTCTTCGAAAAAGTGATAACTATGTCATTCTTTTGATATAAAAGGCGTTTGACAGATTGTATTTGTTAAATTAACTATAAGATCTGATTAAATATGGCTTAAGAAGATTTCTTGATTAAAAAAATAAATCATAACGTTTGCATTGAATGCGTGGCTCAATGAAAAATGAATTTTGATAATTTTATTTTATACATTAGCTAATTTTGACAATATTTGTCAGCAAATTAAGTTTTTTAAAATATGAATAATATATACTTAATTCTATGAAGATAAGTTACCTATTGAGTAGGATCATTTGATGAGCGATAAACAATTCTTACCTTTACTGAAAGGTCCTAAGAATTTCAAAGAATTAAAAGATCAGAATGGCTACTTTGTAGATAAGACTGAGTATATAAAGACAGCTTTTACAGATACTGATTCTGTTCTTTTATTTACAAGACCAAGACGTTTTGGTAAAAACTTGCTCATGACCATGTTTTAGTCTTTCTTAAAGATAAATCCTGAAAAGCCTTTTGATACTTCAGTTCAGCAAAAGTACTTTCATGGCACCAAAATCTTAAAAGATAAAGAGTTCTGTTCTAAGTTCATGGGACAGTATCCTGTTATTAGTGTTTCTTTAAAAGATGTAGATGGTGATTTCTTTGAAGATGCTTATGAGTGCTTTGCTTCAACCATATTCAGACTTGCATCTGAATATCAGTACTTACTTAATAGTTCAAAGTTATCTGATTCAGATAAAGAAGAGCTAAAAAAATTAACTACCAAAAGTTACCTATTACAACTAAAAAATCAGATTAGCATCAAGGATTCATTAAGGACTCTAGCTACAGCTCTTTACAAAGAGTATGGCAAGTATCCGATACTGCTTATTGATGAGTATGATGTACCCCTAAAAAGAGCAGCATACCATGACAATCTGAATAAAAAACTTCATGAGAGTGAAAAAGGATTTATAGCTGACTATCACTACAGTAAGGAAAGTCTCATGAGAGGTTTCTTTGGCATTTTAAAAGATGAAGATACACTTCACAAAGTAGTAATGGTTGGTAGCTTAAGAGTTTATAAAAACAGACTTTACTCTGGAACCAATTTCACCCCAAACTGTGTAAACGAAAAAAAATAGAGCATACACAGGTATGGTTGGCTTTACTGAAGATGAGACTTTAAAATTCTTAAAAGACTATGGTCTTGACGATTGTTTCTCTAAAGTAAAAGAGCACTACGCAGGTTACAAATTCTTTGATAAAGAAATCTTTAATCCTGTAGATGTAGTTAATTTTGTAAAAGACAACTTTCAGCATAAGAAACATGGTTCTGAAATCAAAACAGGTACATACTGGTGTGATTTAGTTTCAGATCAAGAGCTAATTGAGCACATTGCTTATTTAACAGATCATGCTTCTCAAGTCATTCAGGACTTAGTTAATGGTAAGTCTATTTGCTTTGAAATAAATAAGTCTATGGACTATGACTGTCTACCTATGATTTCATTAAACGACTTTTGGTCGCTTTTACTGCACAAAGGCTAATTAACCATAGATTGGGATGCAACTAGAGCCTTAGATGAGAGAACTAGAAGAATAAAAGTTTGCGCAAAACTTCCAAATTTTGAAATCAAAGAGTTCTTTGAGAAGATGCTTAAAAAGTGAGTAAGAGATTAGAAGATACAATATGCTAAATCAGTTTTTGTATTCATTGGAGCTCTGACAGTTATGCATGGGATTACATGTTTTTTTTTCAGCAGTCAATTTCAATAAGATTGACTGATTATTAAGATTCAATGCCATTTATGGAAACAAATAGAGTTGGTCATTCACAGTCAAGAGCATCATAATCAAATTAACGACCAACTGATACTCAAAGAACTACTCATATTTTGCTCTATCTTCATTAAGATCGGTTTCATTGTTTTTTTGATATTCCAAACACAAATCAAAAAGCCAGATACGATGTATCTGGCCTTAAAAATTGTTGTGTTCAAAAAATGCCCCTCAAAGAGGGGCTACACGATATACGAACACGTTTAACTGTTAATTACTTAACACGCTCTTTAGCTCTCTTCCAACGAGCATCTAATTTCTCTAGAGCCTTGTTAAAGTCATCAGCTGTGATAACATCCTGGATGTAACTACCTGAGTAGAAGTCGATTTTTGACTTGTTAGCAACTTGGATAAACTTTGAAGAGTTAACAGGAGTCTGGATGATCTCTGGGTTGTACTCTAAGTACTCGTGTAACTGTGGTAAGCCTGGTACACGGTTCTTAACTGTAGGAATGAAACCAGCGATCTTATCGAAGTCTGAAGTATCTAATAAGAACTTGATGTAAGCCTTAGCAGTGTCCTTGTTCTTTGAGAGCTTAGATACAGCGTATGCCCAATCGTGGTTCATCTGAGCCTTTAGAACACCAGAATCATCAGCAGGGATTGGCATGAAGCCGATATCCTCTGGCTTTGCTCCACGCTCGATAACCTGTGGAATTACCCAGTTACCTAAGTAGTACATTGCAGCTTCGCCCTTAGCTATAGCGTTCTTTGAATCTTCCCATGCGTTGGTCATTAAGTCGTCTTCAACATACTTCTTTGTCACTAAAGTCTTTAAGAAGTTTAATGACTTGTAGTAAGCGCTGTTAGGATCTGAGAATGGTTTATCCTGATTTAACATCTTCTCGTAAACGCCATCGTTTCCTTCGATAACTAATGGTAATTTATCGAACTGTTGTAATGGCCACTGTGCACCAAAGTTTACATATAGAGGGATCTTCTTTAATGCTTTGATCTTCTCGCAAGCAGCGTAGAAGTCAGTTAAAGTCTTGATAGGAGTCTCAACACCAGCTTCCTTTAGAACGTTCTTGTTGTAAACTAAACCTTCAACTGAGTTACCCATTGAGATACCGTATACGTTATCACCGCTCTTCCAAGTATCACGGAAGTAGATATCATCAGCACCGTATAGGTCATTTAATGGCTCATAGAAGTTAGTATACTGCTCTGATGGAACTGAAGGTAAGATTAGCACAACATCACCGTAATCACCGGTGTTCATACGAGGACGTACGCCACCCTGATAATCAGCAAAGCCTACAACCTTTACAGAGGTTACGTTAGGGTATAATTTTTTGAATTCTTTCTCGTAACGATCGTATACACCAGACTCTACTAAATCAGTACGGTTGGTGTAGAAAGTGATTGAACCTTTTACGTTATCAGCGTTGAACCCTTCAGCAGCCATTGCAGAGGTTGAACCTGCTGCTAAAGCTAAAGCGCTAGCTACTAAAACAGCAGAAGCTGACTTTGCTAATTTTTTCATAAGTATTTAATACTCCGTATTTTGAAAATCGTTCTTAACTAAATTGAGAACTAACCAATACTTAAATCTTAACGTTACGGATGTTTAATTTCCATATTTACTTCACAATATTGTGACGAGTGTCATTTTTAGAGGCTCTTTTTTACAGATTTTAACATGTCTTAAAGTCGCATTGTTTCAGGTGTTTTAGCGTCATTAAAGGTCATAAAAAGTTTTGAATAGTATATTATTCAATGTCACGTTTTTCTTGATCTTTGTTGCATAATCGTAACGTTATTGTATTAAATTTTTTCATTTTACATAAAATAAAAATTAGGGTTTGACTTGAAATTTTTTATATGAATTGTTTTAGCGATGAATGCAAAAAAAATAATGAATGTAAAAATAAAAGCTTTATAAAAAAAGTTATTTCAGTCGTTTCTAATTTCTTTACTATTACAAACATTAAAGGATCATGTATATGTCAATGAAGTTTACATCCACATTAACAGCATTAAGCATGGCTTTATTAGTTGCATGCTCAAGCTCATCATCTGCAACAGCTACTAAAGTTGCTGTTCCAGAGCCTGCAGCTGTTGACAGCAATTTCGTTACCCAGCTGGGCAACAAGTTAATGTTAAATGGAAAAGAATATCGTATTGCAGGTACTAACAACTACTATATGCACTACGGTGATCTAAGCATGATCAGAGATGTTCTAGATGATGCAAAGGCAATGGGCATTAACACATTACGAGTTTGGGGCTTTATGGATGGCGTAAATCATGGTCACACCATGCAACCAGAGCCTTACAAGTATGAGAAGTCAGGCGTTGCAAGCTCATACGATAAGTTAGACTTCACCATCGCAGAAGCTAAAAAGCGTGGTATCAGATTAGTTATTGCTTTCACCAACAACTGGGGCGACTTCGGTGGTATGCCACAGTACGTTGAGTGGTTCAAAGCAGGTCACCATGATGACTTCTATAAGAATGAGAAGATCAAGAATTGCTTCAAGGCTTATATCAAGAACTTAGTTAACCACAAGAACAAGTACACTGGTATAGTTAATAAAGATGAACCTACCATCATGACTTGGGAATTAGCCAACGAGCCTAGAGCTCAGTCTGATAAGTCAGGTAGAACCCTATACAACTGGGCAAAAGAGATGTCTGATTATGTAAGATCAGAAGCTCCAAACCAGTTAATCGCTTTAGGTACTGAAGGCTTTTTCGCAAGATCAGGCAGCGATGATTGGTGCTACAACGGTAACGACGGTATTGATTGGGATAAGAACATCACTTTACCTAACATCAACTACGGTACCTTACACTTATATCCAGAAACCTGGATCAAGCCAAACATCGAGCAGTTTGGTACTAAGTGGATTAAAGACCACGCTGCAGCTGCTAGAAGAGCAAACAAGCCGGTTGTTCTTGAAGAGTACGGTGTAACTGCAACCGCTCCTATCGACAGAGCATATGTTTACAAGAAGTGGACTGATGTATCTTACAAGGAAGGTTTATCAGGCACCATGTTCTGGATCTTAACTTCATCAGATCCAACCAAAGGTGACAAGTTATATCCTGATTACGACGGTTTCCGTGTATTAAACGACGGATCTTTAACTGCTTAGGTATTAACCGAGCACAACTTAAAGATGAGAGATATTCCAGTTGATGAGCCAAATCGTCTGTTCATTGCTTCACCTGTAAAAGATGCTAAGGTTACAGCAGAGCAGGTAGAGATCAAGGCTTATCCTACCTCTAAGGAAGGCACTAAGGTTGAGAAGGTTACCTTACGTAATCTCTTAACTCAGGCAAATTACACCTTATCAGATACCGATGGTGATGGTACCTATGAGGCAACTATCCCTGTTACCGAGTTAGGTTATGGTGAGCAGAAGTTCCAGGCTAAGGCTAAATTCACTGTAGGTGATGATGTAAGCACCAACTTCCAGTTTGAGACTTTACAGAAGATTGTAGGTCAGAACGCAGTTTCAAGCTATGACTTCAAAGATGGAGCTCAAGGTTGGGAGAAGGAAGGTACCTGGCAGGCTGATTGGACAGGAAACGGTCTTGAGGTCTCAAATGACTTAGGTTCTCCAATGTTAAAATTATCTGCAAAGTTATCAGGTAAGAATGATTGGGAAGAGATCAAGTTCAGAAATTCTCATGTACAGGATCTTTCAAAGTGCAACAAGTTAAAGTTCACAGTTTACATTCCTACTAAGTACACTGATGGCAAAGGTGGTGTTCGTCACTATGCTGCTTTAGGTGATGGTTGGGAAAAACTAGATACCGATAAGAACAACAAGGATCTTGAGTCATTAGAGAAGGTAACCTTAAACGGTGTTGAATGCTACAAGCAGACACTTGAAATTAAGATTGCTAATGCTGAAAACAAGAGCCCAGATGTATTTATCTGTTTAGTTGGCAACAAGATGGTATTTGACGGTTCAATGTACGTAAGTGATATTGAGTTCTCAGAGCCAATTTTCGAAAAATAATTGCTAAATGAGATAACTATGGTTATCAAAATTTAGAGTAACATAAAGCTCAATCTTTAACGAGGTTGGGCTTTTTGTTTATAAATTTCTGCTTTATCAGACAAAGGTGCAACTATGTCTTTTCCTAAGAACTTTTTATGGGGAGCTGCCACTGCAGCCTATCAGATTGAGGGCGCTGTAAATGAGGATGGTCGTAAACCATGTATTTGGGACTCCTTATCAAAAGGTCATGTAGTTTACGATGAAACAGGCGAAAACGCCTGTGATCATTACCATAGGTTTGAAGAAGATATCAAGCTCATGAAAGAGATAGGTCTTAAATGTTACCGTTTCTCTGTAGCTTGGCCTCGTATTATTCCTGATGGCACGGGTACAGTAAATGAAAAGGGTATCGAGTTTTATGTAAACTTAGTAAAACTCTTAAAAGAAAATGACATTGAACCTATTGTCACCTTATACCACTGGGATCTTCCATACTCCCTTTATTTAAAAGGAGGATGGACAAATGCAGATAGCCAAGATTGGTTTTTAGAGTATACAAAATTTGTAGTTAAAGCTCTGTCTCCATATGTAAAGTATTTCTTAACCTTTAATGAGCCTCAGTGTTTTATAGGCATTTCTTATGTAGGTGGAGCTCATGCTCCATTCTTGGATGAACCGTCATCTTTATTACCTGCTACAAGAAATGTGCTTCTAGCTCATGGTAAAGCTGTAAAGCTCATAAGAGAATTTGCTCCTAAGGCAAAAGTAGGCTTTGCACCAACTGGTGCTGTATATGCTCCTCACAACAACACAGATTATGAGTACAAGAAAGCATATGAGCTAACCTTCTCTGATAGAAGGGGGCCTTTCTCAGTAGCCTGGTGGTGTGATCCTGTATTTAAAGGTTCTATTACTCCAAGAGCAGCATCAACCATGAACATCGCTCCTGAAGATTTTATGACCGATGAAGAGTGGAAGATTGTGACTGAGAAATTAGATTTCTTAGGTTTTAATTTCTATCAGTGTGATGGTATTCAGGAGAACGGACAGAAGTATCCTGATAATACTTTCTGTGGTGGACCTGTAACTGCAATGAACTGGCCTATAACACCTGAAGGAATGTACTATGCTGTAAGATTCTTATCAGAAAGATATCAACGACCTATTATTATTACAGAAAACGGCATGGCAAATATTGATTTTGTAATGTTAGATGGTAAAGTTCATGACCCACAAAGAATTGATTATGTTCATCGCTATTTATTGTCTTTAGAAAAAGCAATAAATGAAGGTATTGAGGTAATAGGTTATAACTACTGGTCTCTCATGGACAACTTTGAGTGGGCAGAAGGATATAAGTACAGATTTGGTCTGATTTATGTTGATTACAGAACGCAAAAGAGAACTTTAAAGGACTCAGCTTTCTGGTATAAAAATGTCATTGAGACAAACGGTAGTGAATTGTAGGAAAGAATGTTGTCTTACAAGATAGTAATGTAAGCTATAAAAAGAAGCTCAACCTGTTGTTTTCAGATTGAGCTTGTTTTTTTACAAGATACTTTTCTTTATAAGAATTTTGATGATCTAATTGTTTTTAACAATATTTACATTACTGTAATCAACTAATTCAGGTTCACACAGAACAGAATCCATGATCTTAAAACCATTGTCATAGGTAAAGTTGTCATTTACATCAACTGGTTTGCCTTGGCTGATATCTTTTACCATCTGAACGACAGTGTCACAAAGCTCATTTGATTTATAAATAGTCATGCCTTGTTCACCTTTTTGAATACGTTCTAAAGCAGCAGGTGTAGAGTCACAACCGGTGATCTTTGGCATATTGTCAGCTGTATATCCTCTTTTTTTTAAGGCAAAGATAATACCATCTGCGATAGCGTCGCTAGGAGCTAAAATAGCATCCAGTCTCTCACCATTAGGACCATAACCTACTTTATCTAAGAGCTCATTCATTCTCTTATTTGCAAGATCAGGACTCCAATTTTTGATACTGGTATCTTCCTGTTTTACTTGACCAGATTTTACGGTGATATAACCTAGGTCAATGAATCCTCCTAGCTTTCTCATAGCGCCTTCATAGAAAATTTTAGCGTTATTGTCATCAGGAGACCCTGTAAAAATCTCAATCTGTTTTACATTGCCAGCACCAGGATGTAGCTGATCGATAATATATTTTCCTTGCATTTCACCAATCATTTCGCTGTCAACAGAGGCATAATAAGTAGGAGCATCTGCGTTCATGATAAGTCTGTCATAACTTATGATTGGGATCTTTTTGTCTTGAGCTGGCTTTAAGGTATCTACTAAAGAGAAACCATCTATTGACGCAATAACAAGAACATCAACGTTTGAGTTGATCATTCTTGTTAGTTGCTTCAACTGAAGCCCATTATCTAGATCGCCCGCGAAGAATAACTCAGTGTTAAATCCTGCAGCTTTTAGCTTATTGTTAAGCATAAAGCCTTCTGTGTACCAGCGAGTGTCATTTTGTGTTGGGAAAGCAACTCCAACTGTAAAAGCGTTGGCTACGGTTGATGAAAACAATAATCCTGAGATAACTGCAGTTAATAACCCCAATGTTTTTAAAAATGAATTTAAAATTTTCATAAATGAATTGTCCTGAAAATTGCAACTAAAGCCTAATTATCGTGGTTTGATAGATTGGCTTTGTTACTTTTAGTTCGCTTTAATAAAAGTAAGCCTTATCGTTTGTTTGTATATCGTCAGAATTTTGCTTTTGTTAAATTCTTTGCTTTCATATGTTTTGAAATCTTAAATATTTATAAAATTTGTTATTAGTAATTATTATTGATGTGTTAAGTATAAATGACATCGTCGTTTTTAAAAGAAAACTCAATAAAACAAAGTTGAAATTTGTTACGTAAATCATAAAAAATCTGATCAAGTAAAATTTAAAAAAATTATTAGCACAAATGAGATAAATAAAAGGATAATGTTCACAAAAAAATGTATAGAAATGTGCTTTTTAAAACGATAACGGAATTGTATTATATATAATACAAAAGATATAGAAGTGAATATTGATATAGTCGCTTATGAGCATAAAAAAAGCAGTATCACTACTGCCAATTTTATGGTGCGCCCTAGTGGACTCGAACCACCGACCCCCACCATGTCAAGGTGATGCTCTAACCAAGCTGAGCTAAGGGCGCCTAAAAAAAGGCTTGCATATTATATCAAGAAATTTTAAATAATCAATAAATAAATTAACTATAAAATTGTATCGTTACGATTGTTTAAACATACCTTATGATTTTGATTTACATATACAGTAACATTTTATTTTTCAACTGATTTATAGGAGCGGTAGAATAATCGCGTATTGAAATTGTAAAGTACTGATAAATTAGCATACAACCTATTTTCACTTATAACTGTTTTTATATGTAGCAGATTACTGTTTGTAGAACATTAGTTAATGTGCTTTCATACCTATATGTAGCTAGCTATTTCATATATTTTTTTGTAAAAATTATCCATTGCGCACATTTTCTTAAAGAGAGTATAATCCATTCTGTTTACAGACCTGTTAAGCAAAATTTCTTATATGAGCTTACAGGCTGTGTGTTGTTGCTCTGTGCAAGGCCTTGTCGAGTAGTGCAAGGATAGTTACAGGGGACAGTAACTTCAATATTTAATTATGGAGCCTTGAGATGCAAGGTATGCATCGAGGTTAGAAAATGCCAAAAATTACACTTCCAAACGGCGATATCAAAGAGTTTGATAAGCCAATTTCCATTTATGATTTAGCTTCAGCAATAGGTCCTGGTTTAGCACGTAACTGCGTCGCAGGTAAGATTGACGGTCAACTACATGATGCATGTGATTTAATTGATCACGATGCTGAGGTTTCAATTATTACTCCTAAGGATAAAGAGGGTATTGAAATCATTCGTCATTCGTGTGCCCACTTGTTAGGACACGCTATCAAGCAGTTATGGCCAAATACACAGATGGCTATCGGTCCTGTTATCGACAATGGTTTCTATTACGATGTTGATATTGACCACAAGTTAACCGCAGAAGATCTTGAAAATCTTGATAAGAGAATGCATGAGCTAGCTAAGACAGACTACAAGGTTGTAAAGGAAGTAGTTGATTGGCAGAAAGCTTATGACACTTTTGAGTCACGCAATGAGCCATACAAGAAGTTAATTTTAGAAGAGAACATCGACAAGTCAGATAAGTCAATCGGTCTATACCACCACAATGAGTACATTGACATGTGTCGTGGTCCTCACGTTCCACGTATGGGCTTCTGCCAGTACTTCAAGTTAACTCATTTTGCTGGTGCTTACTGGCGTGGTGATTCAAAGAACAAGATGTTACAGCGTATTTATGGCTGCGCATTTGCTTCAAAAGATGAATTAAAGACTTACTTAAAGCGTAGAGAAGAAGCTGCCAAGCGTGATCACCGCGTTTTAGGTAAGAAGTTAGACCTGTTCCACTTCCAGCAGGAAGCTCCTGGTTTAGTATTCTGGCACAACGACGGTTGGACTATTTACCGTATTGTTGAGAACTTCATGAGAGAGATGCTGCACAAGTATCACTATATTGAGGTTAATACACCACAGATCATGGATAGAGTATTGTGGGAGAGATCTGGTCACTGGGATAAATATGCTGAGAACATGTTTACCACCAAGTCAGAGAACAGAGATTACGCAATTAAGCCTATGAACTGCCCTGGTGCAATTCAGATCTTCAATTCACGTACTCGTTCATACCGTGACCTACCTATTAGAATGGCTGAGTTCGGTAAAGATCACCGTAACGAACCATCAGGCTCATTACACGGTCTATTAAGAGTAAGAGGTTTCGAGCAGGATGATGCTCATATCTTCTGTACTGACAGCCAGATCTTAGACGTAGTTTCAGACTGCATTAAGATGGTTTACGACGTTTATGATGTATTCAACTTCCACAACGTTGATATCAAGCTGTCAACCCGTCCAGAGAAGCGTATCGGTTCAGATGAAATTTGGGATAGAGCCGAAGAGGACTTAAAAGAGGCTTTAAGAGCAAACAATCTAGAGTTTGAGTTACAGCCAGGCGAAGGTGCTTTCTACGGTCCTAAGATTGAGTTTACTTTACATGACTCTTTAGGGAGAGCTTGGCAGTGCGGTACTGTACAGTTAGACTTCTCATTACCAGCACGTTTAGGTGCTGCATACATTGGTGAGGATAATCAGGAACATGTTCCTGTAATGATCCACCGTGCTATGTTAGGTTCATTAGAGCGTTTCATCGGTATTCTAACTGAGGAATATGCAGGTTCATTCCCAACTTGGTTATCACCATGTCAGGTTGCTGTTATGAACATCACTGATGACCAGTGCGACTATGCAAAACAGGTTTATGAGAAACTTGATGCTGAAGGTATCCGTGCTAAGACCGATCTTCGCAATGACAAGATTGGCTTTAAGATCCGTGAGCATACCTTAATGCATGTTCCATATTTGGTTGTATGCGGTGCAAGAGAGGCTGAGCAGGGCAAAGTAGCTGTTCGTACCAGAAAAGGTGCAGATTTAGGTACAATGACTGTAGAAGACTTGATTAAACTCATAAAATCAGATATTATACAGCGCAAAAATATGCCTGATGCCGATGTAGAGATTGAAAAATCAAGACAGGAAGCTGAGGCAAACAAGAAAGATTAAAGTTTCTTAATCTTCTAGGTTAAACTTTGTTAGGAGTACTTGCTATAAACAACAACAGAAAGACCGGTAAAGCATTACAAAAGAACCGGATTAACAATGACATCAGATGTCGTGAAGTACGTGTGTTAGATGCTGACAATGAACTAGTTGGTGTTATGCCAACAGTCGATGCATTACGTATGGCTAAAGAACAGGGCGTAGATCTTGTAGAGATCAGTCCAAATGCTGAGCCTCCTGTATGCAAACTCATCGAGTATGGCAAGTATCTTTATCAGAAGAGTAAAGATCAGAAGAGCAAGAAGCAAAAAGTTGTTCAGGTTAAGGAAATTAAATTCCGTCCTGGTACAGATGAAGCGGATTATCAGGTTAAACTACGCAACCTAATCCGTTTCTTAGAAGAGGGCAACAAAGCTAAGGTAACTCTGCGCTATCGCGGTCGCGAAATGGCACATCAGTCCTTAGGTTTAGATGTCCTAAAGCGTGTAGAAAATGATCTATGCGTTGAGAAGGGAATAGCATCAGTAGAGTCTGCTTCACGAGTTGAAGGTAGACAGGCTACTATGGTGTTAGCTCCTAAAAAGAAATAGTTGCAGGGTTTAAAAAGTCTTTAGGTGACTAAAGCTCCTGTACTGTGTTTAACTGCTAATAATGCGGAGTATATAAAATGGCTGGTAAAGTCAAGGTCAAAATGAAGACCGACAGAGGCGCAGCAAAGCGTTTCAAGAAAACTGGTAGTGGCAAATTCAAGTGCCGTCACCAGAACCTACGTCACATCCTGACAAAGAAGACAAGCAAGCGCAAGCGTCAGCTGCGTAGCATGGTTTCTGTTAAGCAGTGCAACTTACGCGCAGTAGCACGTATGTTACCTTACGCATAGTTTGTGGAGGATATGACAAATGGCAAGAGTTAAACGTGGTGTTACCGCACATGCTCGTCACAAGAAGGTTTTAAAGGCAGCTAAGGGCTACTATGGTGCTCGTTCACGTACTTTCCGTACTGCTGTTCAGGCTGTAACTAAGGCTGGTCAGTACGCATATCGTGATCGTCGTCAGAAGAAGCGTCAGTTCCGTGCTTTATGGATTGTTCGTATCAATGCAGCAGCACGTCAGCACGATTTAAGCTACAGCCAGTTAATCAATGGCTTAAAGAAGGCTAACATTGTTATCGATCGTAAGGTTCTTTCAGATCTTGCAATCAATGATAAGGTAGCATTCCAAGCTATTGCTGAGCAGGCAAAGGCTGCTTTAAACGCTTAATTTAAGCGTTTAATATCTTAGATCCCAGATCTCAATCTCAATGAGCTCTGGGATTTTTGTTTTGTGATTCTTTTTAATACATCCTAAAATTTTATTTGACCACTCTTTTCTTTGTAGTATCTTTTACACATATACAACAATAAAAATAATTCCCAATGTTCACCCAACAATAAGGATCAATTATGAAAATTCATAAGCTGGCCATTATCGGTTTAGGTCATGTAGGTTCAGAAGTTTTAACTAAGGCTGTAGCATCAAATATTGCAGCTGAAATTGCTTGTATTGATATTAAAGAGAATGTAGCTTACGGTGAAGCTTTGGACATCTGTCATTCTATTTCTTCACCAATTAACCGTAATATTAAGGTTTACTCTGGTGGCTTTGACACCGTAAAAGATGCTGATGTAATTATCTGTGACGCAGGTCCTAGCATCCTTCCTGGCCAATATGAGCGTTTAAAGCTTGCTAAAGAGAATGTTAAGAACATCACTGAGATCATGACTGAAGTTGTAAAGTACAATACAGATGCTATCTTTATTATGATCACCAATCCTTTAGATGTTACAACTTATTTAGCAGCTACCAAGTTTGGATGGAAACACGGTAGATTATTCGGTACCGGTACTACCTTAGAGACTTTAAGATTCAAATACATCTTGTCTCGTCATTTTGGTGTAAACCCACAGGACATCCAGGGCTATATGCTGGGTGAGCATGGTAACTCAGCCTTCCCTGCATGGAGTACTGTATCTATCGGAGGCATCAGATTAAATGATCTGCACAACTACTTTCCAGAGGTTAAGTTAGACCGAGAGTTAATCCACAAACAGGTAGTAAAGACAGCTTATGAAGTTATGGATGCTAAAGGCTGGACTAATACCGGTATTGCCTCAGGTGCTATCCGTTTGGCTCAGGCTGTATTCTTTGATGAGAAGGCTGTTGTACCTGTATCAGTTCCTCTAACAGGTGAGTATGGATTAAAGGATGTAGCCTTATCTCTACCTTCAGTTGTAGGTAAAGACGGTGTTGAAAAGAGACTGGCTCTACCACTACCTGAGGATGAACTAGAGCTTTTATACAAGAGCTCTGAGTGCATCAAAGAGGTTTTAAGAGCTTCTAATCTAATTTAATCTATACTGATTTTATCAGATCTGACTTGATTTAGATTTTGCGTTAAAAAAGCCTGCAAACTTATAAAGTAGCAGGCTTTTTGATGAACTTATTCTTAGAAAAACTACATCTTAGAGAAATTATCTTCTGGACATAGATTTTACGCTTCTAAATTCCTTACCAGTATAAATCTGACGAGGACGACCTAAACGTGAATCAGCTGTCTGTCTCATTTCATTCCAGTGAGAAATCCAACCGATGGTTCTTGCAATCGCAAAGATTACGGTGAACATTGAGGTTGGGATACCGATTGCATTTAGAATGATACCTGAGTAGAAATCAACGTTAGGGTATAAATTTCTCTCAATAAAGTACTCATCAGACAGAGCAATCTTTTCAAGCTCGGTTGCAACTGCTAATAGAGGATTGTCATCCTTGTGCAGAGCATCTAGCACTTCATGACATGTATCTCTCATTACAATCGCACGTGGGTCAAAGGTCTTATAAACACGGTGACCGAAACCGAATAATCTAAATGGATCATTCTTATCCTTAGCACGGGCAATGTACTGAGGAATTCTGTCTACAGAGCCAATTTCCTCTAACATACGTAAGCAGGCTTCGTTGGCACCACCGTGAGCTGGACCCCATAGAGAAGCTACGCCTGCAGCAATACATGCATATGGGTTAGCACCTGAAGAGCCTGCCAATCTTACAGATGAGGTTGAAGCATTTTGCTCGTGATCAGCATGAAGAGTAAAAATTCTGTCTAAAGCTTTTTCAACAATTGGGTTTACCTTGTACTCTTCACATGGAGTTGAGAACATCATGTGCAGGAAGTTACCGGTATAGCTCAATTCGTTTCTTGGATAAACGAAAGGATGTCCTATTGAGTATTTATATGACATTGCAGCAAGTGTTGGCATTTTAGCAATCAAACGAATTGCTGTAAGCTCACGATGCTCTGGATCATAAATATCTAAGCTGTCGTGATAGAAAGCTGATAGAGCACCTGCAACACCACATAGCACCGCCATAGGGTGAGAGTCACGACGAAAAGCCTGAAATAAAGATTCCATCTGAGTATGAACCAAGGTATGGTGCTTAATTCTGTGTACGAAATTCTGATATTGCTCTTTGTTAGGTAATTCACCTTTGAATAAAAGATAGCAAACCTGTAAATAGTCACACTTGGTTGCCAATTGATCGATAGGGTAGCCTCTGTACAGCAAAACACCTTTCTTACCATCAATAAAGGTAATTCTTGACATACATGATGCTGTAGACACGAAACCAGGATCATATGTGAAGTATCCCTGCTTGCCTAATTCTCGAATATCGATAACTTCAGGTCCTAATGTTCCTTTTAAAATAGGAAGTTTTATTGGATCCTTTCCAGGAATCATCAATGTTGCATACTTATCTAGAGTAGGTAGAGTATCGTCTATAGCCATTATGATTGTCTTCCTTAATTACATGTGTGTATAAAAGTATTAGTTCCATTGTAAACACAATCGTAAAAAAAACTATAATTTACACAAAATGCACCAAATGCACCCTTATGGACCGATCATTTTTTGATCAAAAATGCTGAGGCTTGTATATTAGACATATAACCACATAAAATTGAAGAATATTTATTTATAAAAAAGAAAGACATCTATGGAAAAAAGAATTCTATTAACAGAGTGTTCAGATGATGTGGGGTTGATTGCAAAGATCACTAATGTCTGCTCTCTATTCCACTTTAACGTTATAAGACAGGATCAGTTCGCATCTCATGAGGACAGCAAGTTCTTTATGAGAACTGTAATTGAAGGTGAGTTTTGTGATGAAAACTCAAATCAAACCTTTATTAACACTGTTGTTGGCGTGTTGCCACAAGGCGCTAAGGTAAGATTAACTGATAATCACCGCCGTCGTTTATGTGTGCTTGTAACTAAAGAATCTCATTGCTTAGGTGAACTTTTAATGAAGTCTTACTCTGGCGCAATGGATGCTGATATCGTTTGTGTTGCAGGTAACTATCCTGATTTAGGCAAACTAGCTGAGAAGTTTGATGTTCCATTTAAGTTAGTATCATGTGATGGTATTACCAAAGAGGAACAAGAAAAACGTATGATGGAAGTTATTGATTCATGTAATCCTGATTACGTGATCTTAGCTAAATACATGAGGATCCTCTCACCTGAATTTGTAAATCACTATCCTTTAGGCAAGATCATTAACATTCACCACTCATTCTTACCAGCATTCATTGGTGCTAAGCCATATTTACAGGCTTATAACCGAGGTGTAAAGATCATTGGTGCTACAGCTCACTTTGTAACAAATAACCTCGATGAAGGTCCTATCATTGAGCAGGATGTAATTAAGGTAAATCACCGCTATGATCCTGAGACTTTAGCTAAGGCTGGTCATGATGTAGAGCAGATGGTTTTAATGAGGGCTGTAAACAAGGTCTTAGATGACAAAGTCTTTATTCATGGCAATAAGACAGTAGTTTTCTAAGCTAAGATTTTATCTGTTTTTACTAAATGAAAAAGGACCTTAAAAGGTCCTTTTTCATCGAAAATTCTCTTTTTAAGCTTATGGAGCCAGTCTCTTAGGAGACTGCCATACACCATCTTCTAAATCGTAGATAAATCTGTCATGCAGTCTATTCTCACGACCCTGCCAGAATTCTACCTTAGTAAACTTTACTCTGTATCCGCCCCAGAATGATGGTAGAGGAATTTCACCGTTCTTGAATTTCTCTTTTAACTCTAAGAATTTTCCTTCTAAAACACCACGAGCTGAAATTAAATGAGACTGATGAGATGCCCAAGCACCGATCTGACTGCCTCTAGGTCGTGAGTGGAAATACTTTAAATCCTGCAGAGGAGACTGACGGTGAGCCTCACCTATGAACATTACCTGTCTTTCTAGCATGTACCAAGGGAAAAGCAAGCAGATCTTTGGATTGCCTTTAATTTGTTCTGCTTTTCTTGAGCCTAAGTTGGTGTAGAAAATTAATTCCTCACGGGTATAGTCTTTTAACAGTACCATTCTTGAGTAAGGCTGACCACTTTGATCTACAGTACTTACAACTACACCGTTAGGATCATACATTTTAGAGTCAATAGCCTGTTGTAACCACTTTTCAAAGAGATCCATTGGATGAGCAGGCAGATCCTTTTCATCAAGACCACCTTGCTGATAACTACGTCTTAAATCTGCAACATCAATCATACGTTATGCCTTTTCTAATTTTTTTTGCTTAAAAATCAATGTAAGTTTAATTTTATAACACTATGTTAAATCAATATTACCTTAAAGAGTTGTAAGTGTTAAGTAGGTTTTCTGAACTAAAACAAAGAATATTTATTACAAGTAAAGGCTAAAGATTGAGATGCAAAAGGGCTTGAGAGCTAGATAGGAATAGACGACAGTTGTGGAGATAAAAAATCCTAAACCGCAGAGCAGTTTAGGATTTCATACAAAAGGAGTTAGATTACTTTACGAAGCTCATTGCTGAACGAGCGATAACCAACTCTTCGTTTGTAGCGATAACGTAAACTTTAACCTTTGAATCAGGAGTAGAGATAAGCTGCTTATCAACACCCATGAATACCTTAGCGTTGTAGTTTGCTTCGTTATCAAGTTTAATGCCGAATGCTTCCTGTAACTCAGCACAAACAAATTTACGAGTGGTAGGACCGTTTTCTCCAACACCACCTGAGAATACGATAGCGTCGATGTGACCACCTAGTGGTACATAGTATGAAGCGATGAACTTAGCTAAACGGTATGCGTACATCTGTAAAGCTAGCTTACATCTCTCGTTGCCTTCATTCATACCAGCAACGATAGGACGGAAATCTGATGAAACACCAGATACAGCCATCATACCTGACTTCTTGTTTAATACTTCTTTAACTTCATCTGGTGTCATACCCATTCTTTCGCATAAGAAGAATACAACTGAAGCATCAATGCAACCACTACGTGTACCCATGATTAGACCATCTAATGGTGTTAAACCCATTGAGGTATCTACGCATTTACCGCCTTTAACAGCGGTAACAGAAGCACCGTTACCTAAGTGACAGGTAATTAAGTTGGTCTCTTCTAGTGGTTTACCTAAAAGCTTAGCAGCTTCTTGTGATAAGAACATGTGAGAAGTTCCGTGAGCACCGTACTTACGTAAATGTAAATCAGTGTAGTATTCCTCAGGAATAGCATAACGGTATGCCTTTGGAGGCATAGTCTGATGGAATGCTGTATCGAATACTGCAACATGAGGAATTTTAGGGAAGTTTGCTCTTGCAGCATCAATACCTAATAAGTGAGCTGGATTGTGAAGAGGTGCAAAAGGAATAACCTTTTTAATGTTTTCTTCAACTTCATCGTTGATTAGAGTTGGTTGTGAGTAGATATCACCACCCTGCACAATTCTGTGACCGCAGGCAACGATAGAATCTAATAAAGATTGATCTTTTTCAAGAACATTCTTTACTAAAAACTCTAGAGCTTTCTTATGATCTGCTCCAGCGCCTAACATTGTCTCTGTCTTTTCACCGCCATTGAACTTCCATGAAATTCTGGCCTCTGGTAAACCTAAAGCTTCAGCAATACCATTTAAGAAGATATAGCCATCTTCTGGGTTCAAAATGGCAAATTTAACAGATGAGCTACCACAGTTGATAACCAGCGCTGTCTTTGGATAAGTATTCATTTGAGCACCTAGCGTTTAACTTATAAAACAAATAATTCCCGCTATAGGAGAAAATCTTTAACATCTGCATATTCTACCATTTTTACTTGATTTCATCTAAGGTAATTTTCAAATCAACCGTGGTTATTACAAGTTAAGGCTGAGATTTAGACAATAAGTTTTACATTTGAGCTGTGAATTGTGTTTTATGCACAAGTTTGTAATCAAGTTCAAGCTTTTACATTTGTTTTTCTGTACTTTTGTAATCTGCTCTTAGGCTTATCAGGAATGGTCATTTCAATTAGGTTCTGTTCAAGAGCAGGCAACAGGTAATTATGTCTAAATGTTGGTTTATGTGAGAGATGTAATTTCTCCATTAACTCATTGCTTGATAGTGTATCGTTACCTAAAACGTAGAAAAGTTTTTCTACATAAGATAGCTTTTCAAAATCCTTAAGTTTAGCACTGACTGCAACAAAATCAGGATCTCACCCAGTTATTGAGCTTGAGAAAATTCTAAAAAATGATTTTTTACTTTGCAATGGGAGGAAAAATTAACAGTTACGAGAAACAAATCTAAATTAAAAATAGCAAATTTGTATAAAAGAAAAAAGCCATTACTTAGCTGTGACTAAATAATGGCTTATAAGCTTTACAGAGACAGACTAATACTTCTTGTCGTTAGATACCACCACAGTTGAGCGTGGTGGAATAGTCATAGTCTTTCCTGCAGTAAGCTCTTTTAAGAACTTTTCTTCAAATTCAGGAGAAGTTCTTGTAGCACCATAGCTGTGAACAGATAACTTTTCACGAGCTAACATTTCATACAGACCTTCAAGACCTTCGCCATGATCATAACGGCGAACGTTTCTACCTGATAGAGGAATTAACAGATCTTCACCTGAATCCTCAGTATCATCAGAACCACAATCCTCAGGCATATAAGTAGCAGCTAAAAGAGGGAACAGGGCAGACCCCTGTTCTACCTTTACCTGCTGTCTTGATGCATTTACAAGCACAATGCTGAATCTGGTGTCATACAGACGGATAAAGCCAAAATAAGCACCACCTGCGCAGATAAAGATCATTGAGCCTTTTGAGAAGGATGAATTTGAACGGCGTAATGTAGCTAACTCAGTAATTACGCTTTGAACGTCATTTGAGTTTACGCTTACATGTCTGTCTTTCATAGCCTTAAATGGCAGCATGTCACGAGGACCAACATCAAATTTAGCAATTACATCGCCTAATTCATCGCCTTGGTAAACACATGGAATACCACGCCAGGTGAACAGACATGCTAAAGCAGCCAAATACAGATATTTGTCACCACCGATTATTTCATAGAATCTTGGTAACTTGTAGTTATCTAACTGGTTTAACAAGCACAGTTTTACCTGCTGTGAAACACCAACTGAGAACTCTTCACAGCTTCTTCTTAAATCATCACCTGTATAAGGGGTAGGATCACCGTTTAAGTTGATACCACCAAAGAATGATCTTAAGGGGCTTAAGAAACCGGTGTAGTTGATAGTACCGTCAACGTTGCCTTCATTGCAGATAGCATAACGAGGATCAGAACCAAACTGACCTAACATTAGGCAGTCTAGATGAGTTTCTCTTGCAGCCTGACAGATTTGAGACAATCTCTCCAGATTGTTTCTGGCATTGCCGTTATCTCCAATCTGAGATGCATCATCGATAACCCAGCCGTCAATGCCGTATGGAGGACGTGTCCACTTTCTTACAACCGAATTACTACCTTCAAAAATACTGTAGCAGGTCTGGTAGCTTGAGTAATCAAGTTTAGGATAGTTAGCCTTATCGTCAGATACATAAGCTTCACCTTCTGAGGTGAAAGTGTAGTACTCACGATATGGTGAATCTTTATGACGCAAAGCTCCTTTACCAGTACGCTCCTGTCTGTCAAACCAAGGATGAGTATCACCGGTGTGATTGAAAGTACCATGAAGAATGATCTTCATTTCATAGCCTAAAGCTACAGTACGCAGTCTCTTTAAAGCACCGTTACCACCAAAGTGTGGATCAACCATGTCATAGTCTTCAGTATCAAACTTATGAACTGATGGAGCCTTAAAGATAGGTGTCATGTAAATAGTGTCACATCCTAAACCACGGATGTAAGGCAACATTGCTGCAACACCATCAAGATCACCACCGCAGTGTGTCTCATCAAGATTTACAAATTCAAAATCTTTAGTCTTGATGGGAGCATCGGTTTCAACTCTGGTACCGTCAACATTGAAAGCTCCGCTAGATGAGGCGAACTTGTCAGGGAAGATCTGGTACACAATTGAATCAATAGCCCACTGTGGGTGAGTATTGAATAACTCTAAAGCATAGCAATGCTGCATTAGAGGAGGTTCTCTTGACATACCTAAAGAGCTGTACCAAACCACATCGGTTACATTGTCTTCTTTATCAGTAAGAGCAATCTTAAAGTAGTAGGTCAGCAGATTCTGGCTCTTGTCTGCTACAAGAGGAGCCTCAAAACGATGAATACCGAAGCATGAACCTGTATAGGTCATAGGATTACGGTGATCCTCGTTCTGAGAAAAGTTAACAATAGAAATCTTCAGACGGCTATGGTTTGCACCTCGTACAAACAGCACGGCATTAACAGCTTTGTCAGATGACATGCCTGGTGAAGTACAGGTATGGAAACACTGAAATGGAAGTGAAGCTCGTTGAGAACTGGTGTTCTGACGCATATTATTTCTTCCTAATTACATTAAAGCATCGCAAGAGCGCGACTTACTGTTAAATAAATATCTTTTACGCCTTCAATATCGACACGCTCTTTTGGAGAATGTGGATTTAATACTGTAGGTCCAATGGAAATTAGCTGTAATTTCTTATTTGCCTTAGCAAAAGTTGCACATTCTACGCCGGCATGTAAAGCTGTAACCTTAAATTCATTACCAGTAACTGACTTATAGCTTTCATTTAGAACATCGATAAGTCTGTTCTTGCTTGGTGATGACCAAGGTTCATGTCTGTTGGATTCTTCAACCTCAACGTTATCTAAAAGATAACACTGAGACTTAACTATATTTATCATATCACTTAAAGCATCGCTGTTAAGTGAGCGTGCAAGCATACAGATTTTTACGCAGTCGTTATCAGAGTTAATAACTCCAAGGTTAATTGAAGTTTCAACAATACCTGAAAACTCTGGTGACATACGCATAATGCCATTTGGCAGTGAGCGTATAAAGTGGATTAGATCAAGGGTTTGAGCATAACCTAAAGCATCCTTTTTATCAGACTCTGTGATCTCAAGAGTCATCATAGGATCGGTCTTAGCATAGATCTCTTTTTGTACTTTAAAGAGCTCATTTAACTTAGCTTTGGCAGTCTCAGTTTCTTTTTCAGGCACGCAGATGGTGCACTTTGCTTTAGAAGGGATCGCATTGCGCACTGCACCGCCAGAGATGTTATTGATAAAGAAATCAACATCATCAGACATATCGTCAAGTAAAGATGCTAATAATTTAATTGCATTGGCGTGTCCTAAATGAATATCAGCACCTGAATGACCACCAGCTAAATGAGACAGGGTAATTTCAAGAGCTTTAGTGTCTTCAGTTTCAACTTTGCTGAAATTGAATTTGATGTTTACATCATAGGAGCCTGCGCAATTTACAAAGAGGTAACCGTTATCCTCAGAATCTAGGTTAATGAGGTAGTCACCCTGCAAATATTCAGGAGATAAACCGGTAGCACCCTTCATAGTAGTTTCTTCTTCTACTGTAAAAACTGCTCTTAAAGGACCGTGAGATAAGGTCTTGTCATCTGCTAAAGCCATTACAAGTGCAATAGCAATACCGTTATCTGCACCTAATGTGGTGTGTTCAGCTTTAACAAATGGTTCGTCAACGTAAGCTTTAATGCCTTCTTTTAGAAAGTTATGAGTAAATCCGTCTTCAACTACAGGAACCATATCCATATGACCTTGAAGAATTACTAAAGGTGCATCCTTTTTGTCTTCTGTAGCTTCAATATCAATGATTATGTTGCCAACTTCGTCTTTATGGCTTTTAAAGCCGTGTTCTTTAGCAAATTTTAAGATAAATTCAGCAATTTTTTCTTCATGAGAAGAAGGACGAGGAATTTTTGTAATTTCGTTGAAATAAGACCAGACAGCCTTAGGTTCAAGACAAGTTACCGCTTTGCTCACTTTTAAACCTTAATTTTGATTATTTGACATTGTTAAATTCTTTTGCTATTTAAGCTGATATTATAAACGTTTTTTACCTAATTTTATTGTCAAAATTACATATAAGCGTATCTTTTTGACCAGATTAAATTCTTTTCCTAAAATATCTTACTGAATTTCAATGTAAATTTTATTTACCAAGAAGGTTAGCGTGAGTTTATATCAGAAAATGCAGGAGCTTCTAGACAATAATAGAAGGCTCGGACAGCTACGTACTGTAAAACCAAAATCTCAGTGTGGCACCAAAATCATTGTCGATTCTCATGAATACGTAAATTTATCTTCAAACGATTATTTAGGATTAGCGTCAGATCTTAATCTTGCTTTTGAGTTCCTATCAGACGTTTTACATAAAGATAATAACAATAAATTAAACGCTGACATCCGCATGTCCTCATCAGGCTCTCCTCTTTTAACTGGAGCTCACTTATCCTATGTAGATGCAGAAAATGCTATGGAAGAGCTCTTTAACAAAAAAGCTCTGTTCTTTAATTCAGGTTTTTCAGCTAATAGCGGTGTTATCTCAGCTTTGGCTACTGAAAACAATTTAATCATAGCAGATAAACTTGCTCATGCTTCAATCATCGATGGCATGATGACAGCTAAAGGCAAATGCCTTCGTTATGCTCACAATGACTACGAGCACTTAGAGAAACTATTAAATGCTCATGCAGACAAATATGATTCTGTAATCATAGTTACAGAAGCTGTTTTCAGTATGGATGGTGACAGTTGTGATTTAAAGAAATTAGTAGAACTAAAGCATAAATTCCACAATGTCTATTTGTATGTAGATGAGGCTCATTCATTCTGTCTTTATTCAGATAATGGCGCCGGTTTATGTCATTTAAATCAGGTAACTGATGAGATTGATTTTATTTTAACCACCTTTGGTAAAGGTTTAGGTTCACAGGGCGCCTGTATCTTGTGCAATGAAACTGCCCGTGATTATTTAATCAATACCTCCCGTTCACTTATCTTTTCAACAGCTTTATCTCCATTAGCTTTTGCTCATGCAAACTTTATGGTTAAATACATGCAAATGCGAAATGATTTAAGAGAACGTCTGCACTCAATTAGCTCATATATTCACAACACATTAAATGAAAGTGGTTATGAGAATGTATCTCAATCTCAGATCATTCCTGTTTTAACTTATGAAAATGAAAAAGCTGTAAAAGCTTGTGAATTCTTTAAAGAGCACGGCTTTTACGCAATGCCAATTCGTCATCCTACAGTACCAAAGGGTAAGGCAAGATTACGTCTGTCACTTACAGCTTCATTGAGTGATGATCAAGTTGAGCAATTAAAAGATACAATTAAAGCCTTTTCAAAAACAGAACTATAAGCGGATAACCATGAAACAGTGTTTTTTAAAGAAAACTTATAAAAGGAAACTTGAACTGGTATTTTTAGGATACGGTCAGGACGAAAAGCCTTTTCAATATTTAAAGGATATAACTTCAAACTCTGTAGCCTTAGTCTATGACTATACAGACAGAGCTTTTGATCCAAGCTTATATGATGAATTTGAGGATATTAAGCTTATAACCTGGTCAATGGGAGTGATGGTAGCTCCAAAGGTTTTAAATCAATATGGTTTATTAAAGAAAGTTAGTTTTAGTACTGCTATTAACGGCACTCTAGAAGGTATTGATAATAAACTAGGCATTCCTTTATCTATGTGGCAGTCTACCATTGATGCTTTAGATGAGACTAATGCTGTAAAATTTTACAGACGCATGTGTACTAACCTAAAGGCATTTAATGAATATATGGAAACAAGACCAGCACGTTCTGTTGAATCCTTAAAAGCAGAACTTGAAGCTTTAATTCCATTTTCAAAAGAGCCTTTAGTTGAAGATTTTGCTTATACTATTACATACATCGGTATGAAAGACAGGATCTTTTCTCCAGCAAACGTATTAGCCTCATGCAAATTACATCAAATAGATGTAACTAAAAGCGAGAATGGTCACTACAGTAAAGATGACTTTGAAGCTGCTTTTGGTTTTCTTCCATTCTAGTTCCAGACAGACTACGGTAAAACAGCGACAGTAACTAATGCAAATTTCAAAAGACAATATTCAAAGAAGCTTTTCTAAGGCAAGTAAAACCTATGAGAGCAGTGCCATCGTCCAAAATACTATGGCTTATGAGTTAATTGACTTTTTGCCAAAAAAAAGCTTTGACACTGTTTTAGAAATTGGTTGTGGTACAGGTCTACTGTCTTCACTTCTCTTAAATGACTTAAAGTTATCATCATTAACTCTTAATGATCTTTCTTTAGATATGCTCAATTTATGTAAGGAGAAATTTAAAGACACTAAGCTTTTTAAAGAGAATAAATTAAGTTTCCTGCAAGCTGATGCTGATAGTTTAGAACTTCATGACAACTATTCTCTTATCATTTCAAATGCTTGTTTTCAGTGGTTAAAAAAGCTTGAAGGCGATCTTTTAAACTACGTAGAGCATTTACAAAAAGAAGGTATTTTAGCTTTTACTATCTTTTCTAAAGATAACTTCTATGAGTTAAGAGAATGCTCAGGTGTTAGTCTTGAGTATATAGATAAATCTACTTTAAAGAAGATTTTAAAAAAGACTCACTGTGCTTTTGACATCGAGAAAATTGAGCTTGAAAGTTACTTTGATGACGTAAAGACCATGTTGCGCTCATTTAAGAATACCGGTGTAAGTGGCCTTACACACAGTATCTGGACCAAATCAAGATTAAATGATTTTATAAAGACTTATGAGGATAAGTACTCTACAGATAACGGTGTAAAACTTACCTGGAGCTATTATTTGGTAGTTGTCAAAAAGTAAGCTAATAAGCTCTAGTAAGAGTTTTCTTCTTATTAGAGCATACTTACCTTGCTTTTTAACGATGGTAGCTGTCCTTTAGTTAACCACCGTCTTTTGATAGCCACCCAAAGCTACTTCTCTAAGATAACTATCCTAAAAATAGGGCAGCAGATGCATTTAACAGAGTAATAATGATGACAGATGTTATTACTGACATCATATTAAGATTTGCTGAATCCTCAGCAAACTGTGGTAAGCACCTAATTGCTGTAATAGGTGCTAATGATGTAATAGGAGCAAAAATGATTGCAACTAAAACAAAACGCACCATAGGTGAGAATGGAGTTAATACCCAAATTAGAATAGCAATAACTAAAGCTGAACCATAGCGTAGGAACAGCATCTTTAAAATACGCTTTACACTTGCAAAATTGATATTAAAGTTAAGAGCTACACCTATTACGAACATACATAAGAAGGTATTAGAACTACCAATTAGTTTTACTGGCTCTAAGATTTCTTTTGGCATAACTACACCAGTAGCTGACAGCGCGATAGACAAGATACAGCAGTAAGAGGTAATGGATTTAGCAAGCTCAATTAAGATCTTTTTTAGATCGATCTTTTCTCCAGAATCAAAGCCATTTCTGTTTAAATATAAAGCCATGCAATAAACACCACCAAAACAGAAGAAAGCGTTGATTACATCAAACAGACAAAGCGCGATAAAACCTTCAGGGGAGAGAATTGACTGCATGAATGGCAGTACGAAATTACCAATATTAAATCCACCTAAATTTAACATGGTATAGACGCATCTATCAGGCTGCTTTCTGTAGAGTACATAACCGATTAAAGGCAGGATCATGCTTACAATAAAAGCTAAAGGCAAGATAAAGAACATGCTTGCCTTAAGATCGATCTCACCTGATGAACCACCTAAAATCGCACAAGGCAGAGTGACGTACATGACCACATATGAAAGGTCACGCGCTGTTTTTATGGAAACAAGCTTAAAGCGCTTGAAAAAGTATCCAAAAAGAAAAATTAAGATAACTGTATATGCGTTAATTAAAGAATCAGACATTTTTTTTACTGTGATCAACTAAATCAATGCGCATATTCTAATCAAATTTTACAAAGATTTCTAAAAATAGTTATTTCTGTGCAAACGTCTACTTGATGGTATAAATTTTGTTAAAAAAAAGAGCATATCTCTTGTTCGTCACCTTTTACACTATTCTTAATGCGTAAAAAGTCAGCAAACATATTCATTAGCAAGGTTTTGCCAAATCTACGAGGACGAGTAAATAACAGCACCGGACTACAATCATTTTCAAAGACGGATTTTAGATATAGTGTCTTATCTACATAATATTTATTTTCAGAAATAACATTTGCAAAATAATCATCACCAGTTGGCAATTCTTTAAACTTTTTTTATCTGCATGGTGCTAATCTTGTCCTGCTTCCTTCTTATATTTATCCTAATTCTATCAGAGTTTTACAATAAATTTATTGAGATAAGCATACTATTTGAGGTGAGTTTTGCTTTCATAAAAGAGCGATTAGTAGCTAGTCGAATCAACAGTTCGCTTTGTAAAAGTCTTGTTGTTAGAACACAGTTTGCTCATTATTTTGAAAAGTAAGACTAAACCCATGAAGCAAACAAAAAGTCAGAGACAAAAAAGCTACGTTCTAATACCAAAACGTAGCTTCCATTTAACTTTGATTATAGGTTTGACTTAGATTTGCTGTAATTACTTAGCAATAGTCTTGCTGTTTAAAACATACAGATCTGCATCAATATCATCAACGATCTCTTCACAGGTGTTACCAATCAGGGCTGCCATAAAGCCTGAACGACCTGCAGAACCTATGAATACAGATTTAGCATTTAGTTTTCTGCAGAGCTGTGGTATTACATCATCAGGCATACCTTCCTGGATATGACAGAACTCTTGAGGAATATTATGCTTGAGAGCAAATTCTAAAAGTTTGTTCTTGTGTTCTTCTACTACACTCTGCTCATATAAAGAAGGTGAGTAATGAGGCACTTCTAGCATTACACTTGGTAAATAAACTGGAGCTGAATTTACCAGGTGTATTTGACCTTTTGTTAGTTTAGCTATGATCTGAGCCTCACGTAGCATAGCTACGTTAGAAATTACGTGATCTTTTAACGTGAAGTCAACGCAAACTACGATGTTGCCACCTTCGGTCCATTCATGATCTTTTGCGATAATTACAGGGATCTGTGAATTTCTTAGAATGTACCAATCAATAGGCGTAAAGATGATTGAATCTAGTACACCGTGGTGGTTAGCAGCCTTAATGATAAGGTCATATTTACCGTTGTTGATTTCATCAATAACAGCTTCGCCCACATCTTTGTTCTCAACAACCTTTGGAAGAATGGTTGTCTCAGAGTTAGCCTTGGTTCTGTACTCTTCAATGATCTTCTCTAAGTGGTCAATATAGGTCTGTTCAATATCCTCATGAACAGGCTTTTCTTTTACCTTGTTAAGAATGATTAGATCATAGGAATAATCATAGACAACTCTTAAAAAGGTAATAGTAGCCTTTGGGTTGAACTGGGTGATATCTAAAGCACGCTTAAGAGCAACCTGAACATCTTTTTTAGGTTCGGCAACGACTAAAATATTATTGTACTTTTTCATAAATTATCTCCTAGTCCATTGATATTTCTATCTTAACTATAAGATATTACGTGTAAAAGATCATAACTATTTACATATAAATGTGCGACAACAAACAAAATTTTACTTAAATTTTAATTGTTTATACGTATGCACGCTTTGTCTGTACCTATGTCTACATTCTCAAAGTAGATGGTCTGATACCTAAAATTAAGAATACGGCTGTGAAGACAATACCGCCTGCTACTACTAATAAAGCAAGGTAGAAAGTAGCTTCAAGTGTAGACATTGCAATCCAGCTTTCAAACTCAGGTCTAATCATAAAGATTACTAATGCCATGATGAAACCTGCAAATAGCACCTTTAAGATAAATACAAGAGTCTGTCTTGAGATGGTATAGATATTTCTCTTTTTCAAGAAATAGATTAAAAGAGAGATGTTAACGTAGGCAGCTAGTGCTGTAGATAAAGCTAAACCTACATACCCTAGAGGCCAGATTAAGATTAAGTTAAAAATAATGTTAGAGCAGATAGCGGTAATTGAGCAGCGCACAGGTGTTTTAGTATCCTGAATTGCTGCAAAGCCCTGCACAATTACTCTTACTAACATAATGGCACAAAGCCCAGATACAGAGGCTAATAAAGATGCTGATGAGAGTAAAACATGCTCAGCTGTAAAAGCGCCTCTCATAAAGATCACTCTTAAGATAGGTTCTCTTAGTGCGATAATGCCACACATAGAGGCAATACCCAAGAGCAGTACCAAACGCACACCCCAATCAAGGGTCTTTACGTATTTTGCATGATCCTGTTTGATATCAATCTTTGATAAGGCAGGTAAAATCACAGTGGAAATTGCCACTGCAAAGATTCCGATTGGAAACTCTAGTAATCTGTCTGAGTAGTAAAGATAAGAGATAGCGCCAGTAGCTAAGAATGAAGCTAGAGCTGTATTTACAATAAGGTTAATCTGACTTGCTGAAATTCCCACAATCGCAGGTAACATCAGTTTTCTAATTTTTGTAACACCTTCATGATGCCAGCCCCATTTAGGAATAATAAAGATCTTAAGTTTTAGTACAAATGGGATCTGCAGAGCTAACTGCAAAACACCACCTACAACCATTGCTACAGCCAGCACCACATTAGGATCTGAAAAATGAGGTGCCACAAAATAAGCAAAGGTAATCAGCACAATGTTTAACACACATGGTGTAATTGCAGGAATTAAGAATTTTCCGTAGACATTTAAAACAGCACTGGTAAGGGCAGTTAAGGTGATGAAAAACAAGTATGGGAAAGTAATTTTAAGAAGGAAGCTTGCCTGTGTAAATTTAATAGCTTCATCCGTTCCATGTAAGTAAGACTCAAACCAGCCCCAACCGAATATTGCTGTAAACACAGGGGAGAGGAGCATACCTACCAAGGACACCATAAGCACGATAAAGCCTAAGGTACCAGCAGTCCTATTTAAAAGATCTTTTAAAGCTTCTTTGTCTTGAGTTTCTTTAGTTTTACTCATTACAGGAACGAAGGCCTGAGAGAAAGCACCTTCTGCGAACAATCTTCTAAAGAAGTTTGGAATTCTATTTGCAAAGAAATAAACGTCAGCTGAAAGGGATGCACCTAATAAAGAAGCGATGGCGATATCTCTTAGCATTCCTAAGATACGAGACAGAAAGGTAGCAAAGGCTGTAATCGCACCAGACTTTAGTAGTCCTGATTTTTTCTTGCTTTCCACTTTTAGATCCTTAATAGATTTTGTAAGAACTAAGCTTTTAAGAAGCTGTTTAAAGCTTATGAAAACAAAGCTGTTAAAACATCGTCGTTAAATTCCGTTCACATCATATCAGAAAAGAAAAATGATGATGAAGATAAATAAGAAAAGATACAAGGAAGATGTAAAGAAAATGAGTTTAGCTAGAGCAAAGGCAATAGCGAAAAGACAACTTGTGAAAAGTCAAATCTACAAAAATGCGACATCCTCAATCCAAAGTGAAAAAATTTTCATAAAAAAAGGCAAATATGAAAATTTCATAAATGAAAGTAAAAGTATATTGTATTGTACTTTAATCTTTATAACCACAGGTTGTGGAAAACATTGTGGAAATAGGTTGAAAGTGTGGAAAACTTCGATTTGAATGGGGATTTGAACTTGTGGAAAAGAAAAATAAAAAAGGCTTGCAAATTATAAAATATTTAATATTCAATATGTTAAATAAAATACCTGAATTTGTGCAATATAAATTTAACCTCTGTGAGAAATTTCTCTGAAAAGTGCATAAAACAAGGATGTGGATAAATCAGAAAATTAGTTAAACATAAAATTAATTAGTAAAAATATCTTTAAATACAAAATGATAACTGTAAAATGCGGATAATACATTATCTTTTAAGAATATAATTACAGTTTTGTAAATTATAAGAGGTTGTGAATTAGTTTATAACAGTTGTGGAAAAGTTTGGGGATAAAAATTTTTTACTATCTCAAAATTGTGAAATGTTAGCTTACTGTCAATAGTTTTTATAAAAATAATAGATTTAATAATCAATAAGTTAAATTATTTATTCACAGGTAAAACAAGTAAAATTTCTTAATAACAATTAACAGGTACTTTTCCACAATTAGTGGAAAAGTAATTGCCAATTTTGGTTGACTTTTTTACATCCCTTGTAAAAATGCGAGGTTTAGTAGAGTTAAGAAAAGTCTGTTCTAGTTGTTTTTAACCGATCATAAAAATAGATGTGTTGACACTTACATGATTATTAAAGGTTAATATCTATTTAAGATAAAATGCGCAAATGAAAATTATTTAATAAAAATGATTATAAAACAATAAGATAAATTGTAAATACAGTGTGTGCTTTTTGTAAATTTCCTGTTAACTTAATTTTTGTGAATTTATGACCTCTTAGTTCTTTTTATTTTTTCTAAATGTGAAAATTATCATTTTCTACTTTTAGATGTGGATACTTGTGGATAACTCTGTGGAATGTCGTGGAAACTGTGGAAAAATCACATTGCGATCTCTGTGGAAAACTCATGAGATTGTTGACAACGTGATTCTAATATCTTGTTTATTGAATTTAAAAAGCGCATTAGAATCGAATTTAGCTTTGTTTTTAACTTTTTTACTTTTCGACTTTTTGACCATAAGTATTTATATAGTTTTAAACACATGCTTGCATTGTTATTTTATAAAAAGTTCTGTTGATTTCTTTTTAATTAACCTAAATTTGCTCTTTTTGTGTTCATTGTTATTGTCTAATGCAAGTTTGCCTATTCTCTTGTACAATGACTTAAGTTATTTAGCTTGTACAAAGGTACTTGTCAAAAGGATTGGCTCATGCTTTCTCAAAACCTTAGTGAAACACTATTTAAACCTAAGTTTGATTACCCTGAAACCTCTATGATTTCAAATTCAGGGGTAGAGCTGCCAGTTCTTTCAAGGCATGATCCGCTTTTAGGATTTCACAAGAACTTTTACCGTCCTATCTTTAAGTTCTCTTGGGTTTTGTCTGGTGGAAATGCATTGGATATTGATGAAGCTATTGCCAATATCAGCGTTTCTAAAAATCAGAAAAATCGAGAAAAGTGCTTTGATACAGTAAAAGACTATGGTTCTGGTAATTGGATTTATGAATTCAATTCTATAGCTCAAAGACGTGTAACAGCAGCTCATGCCTGTGAAGAAAAGCAGGATCTTGAAGGAGCAGGACACAACTACAGAATGGCAGCACGCTATTATGCTATTGCCTCTTATCCAAATTTAAAATCTGACGTACTGGCTCTAGAGTCTGATACCTTGTGCAGACAGACCTATAAGAAAGTTTTTTCTGTAAGCTCATCTGTGGGTGTTTTAATTGAAGATACTTTCACAGTCAGTGGAAAAAAAGTAACAGGCTATCTCCATTTACCTGATACTAAGCAAGTTTATCCATGTGTAATTTGTGCTTGTACCTATGAGCAGAGTTTTTCCTCATTCTATAGAGTTTTTGAAAATCACTTTAAGAATGCAGGTATTGCCATGTATGTAGTGGAAATGCCAGGTATCGGAGCTTGTGAAAAACTGAATTTGAATGATCATTTCTCAGCTGTAATCGAAGGCGCAATTGAGCATTTACAGACAATAAAATCTGTCGATTCAACTAATATTGGTCTGTTCGGTTCAGGTATTGCGGGGACTGCTTGTATTAGAGCTGCTATATTGCATCAGCAAAGTGTAAAAGCTTTAGGACTACCTGCACCATACGTTCACTCTTTTTACACCGATCCTAAGATCTTAAATTCACTGCCGCTGTGTTTAAGATCATCTTTCTGTAATCGCTTAGATCTTGATGCAGCCAACTGGGATCTGGTAATTCCTCGTTTTAAAGTGTTCTCTTTAAAGACACAGGGCTTGTTATCAGCATCTGGAAGATGTGCTGTCCCCACACTCATCTGTGCAACCGAAAAATCAGTAGTTACAAAAGATGACATCATAATGCTTGAGAATAACTTCAAAGATGTATCCACTCTGTGGATGAAGAATGAAGGTTATGCAATGTTCATCAAGACAATGACCAAGAGCATCTGTTCATTTTTTGCAGAGAAATTTAATTCATAAGTTAACTTAACCACAATGTTTTAACCGCAATGTTTTAAATGTAGAAGTTAAATCAGGTTAAAAACTTAATTACCAACATGCAAAGCATGTATAAGTATCATGAAATTATTAAAAAATCAGACAATTGTAATCAAACTAGGAACTAGTACTTTAACTCACGGCTCTAAAAAGTTAGATAGAGCACATATGCTTGAGATAGTAAGAGTTGTGCACAAGCTTGTCGAACAGCATGCTAAGGTGATCTTAGTATCATCTGGAGCAATGGCAGCAGGTAGAGAACTTTTAGGCTATCCTGACTTACCTAAAGATGTTCGCTACAAGCAGATGCTAGCTTCTATAGGTCAGGTAAAGTTAATCGAAGAGTGGGCTCAACTCTTTTCAATTTACTCATTAAATGTAGGTCAGATTTTAATCACTAGAGCCGATCTTGAGAGTCGTGAGCGTTATTTAAACGCAAGAGACACTCTCTTTGCTCAGTTAGAACTTGGCATCATTCCTATTATTAACGAAAACGATGCTGTAAGTATTTCTGAAATTAAAGTTGGCGATAACGACAATTTAGCAGCACTATCTGCTGTTTTAGTTGAAGCTGACAAAGTGATCCTTCTTACCGATCAGGACGGTTTATATACTGCTGATCCTCGCAAAAACAAAGATGCAAAGCTTATAAGAAACGTTGATACCATCGATGAGCATATTATTGAGATAGCTGGTGGCAGTGGCACTACCCTAGGTACAGGAGGTATGGCCACCAAGATTAAGGCTGCTCAAATTGCAACACAAGCAGGTGTTGAGATGATCATTGCTTCTGGTGAGAATCCTTCAATTATCCTTGAGCTCGTTCATGGTCAGGGTAATGCAACCTTCTTTAAACCATCTAAAAAGCCTGTTCTAGCCAGAAAATCCTGGATCAGTTCAGCTACTCGTGCACTAGGCGCTATAACTATCGATGATGGCGCTGTTAATGCTCTTGTTAACAAAGGCTCAAGTTTGCTGCCTAAAGGCATTGTTAATGTAGAAGAAGAGTTCTTACGTGGCGCTACCGTCTATGTAAAAGATCAAAAGGGTAATGTGATTGCAAGAGGTATCACCAGATACTCTTCAGATGAGTTAAATCTCATCAAAAAGAAGAGTTCATCTGCAATAGAAAAGATCTTAGGCTTTACTCATGGTGATGAAGCAATTCACCGTGACGATTTAGTGGTAGTTGACAATAACAAATAGCCAGAGGCATTGTCTTAAACAGTCTCAATCAAACGATTTATTAGGAAAACATCATGTTAGATATAAAAGAAATTGCTAAAAAAGCAAGAAATGCTGGTTACGATTATTCAATCTTAGATACTAAAAGTAAGAATGATGCTTTGTTTGCGATTGCAGACGAACTTGAGAATAACCGAGAAGCAATCTTTTCTGTAAATGCTACCGATGTTGAAAATGCCAGAAACAATGGTCTAAATGAAGCGTTAGTTGACAGATTAACTCTTACTGACAGCAGATTCCGTGAAATGGTTGAAGGTGTTAGAAAAGTAGCTCTTCTTGATGATCCTGTGGGCAGAATTTATGACGGTAGAACCCTTCCAAATGGTCTTACTTTAGTCAAGAAATCTGTTCCATTTGGTGTTGTAGGTGTGATTTATGAGTCACGTCCTAATGTTACCGTAGATATTGCAGCTTTATGTCTAAAATCAGGTAACGCCTGCTTCTTAAGAGGAGGATCTGAAGCTTTTAACACTAACTGTATGCTTCATTCTCTGATTGTAAAAGCATTAAAAGAGAAGGGGCTAAATCCTGATGGTGTAAGTTTCTTAGAAAGCACTGACAGAGAGATGGTAAAACAGATGTTAGCTTTAAATGAGTACATTGACGTGCTCATTCCTCGAGGAGGTGAAAAGCTACAGAGAATGTGCCAGCGTGAATCCTCTATTCCTGTCATCATCGGTGGTTTTGGTATTTCTCATATCTTTGTGGATAAAACAGCTGATCTTGAGAAGAGTGTTGATATTGTTATCAATGCAAAGACTCAAAAGCCATCAGCATGTAACAGCCTAGATACCTTACTTTTACACAAAGATATTGCAAATGACTTTATAAAACTTCTGTTACCAAAGCTTGCTCAAAAGAAAATAGCTATCGTAGCTCATGGTGATGTTGTATCTATGTGCAAGGATTACGATAACCTAGAAACAGGTTCTGAGAGTGACTTTGATACAGAATTCTTATCTTTAAAGATGAACATCTCTATTGTAGATGATGTTTACGAAGCTATAGCTCATTTAAGACGTCATAAGGCATCACATTCTGATGCAATCTTAACTGACAGTAGAGAAAACTCTAAGCTATTTACTCAGGCTGCAGGATCTGCTTGTGTATATGTAAATGCTTCTACAAGATTCTCTGATGGAGGTCAGTTCGGTCTTGGAGCAGAAGTTGCAATCTCCACACAAAAACTTCATGCAAGAGGACCTATGGCTCTTGAAGCTTTAACTACCTATCAGTATGTTTGTGAAGGCGATTACCTCTGTCGTTCATAACTTTCTAATTAAGTATTAGAGAAAGATCTCTTTTTTGAATGTGGTGATTTCATCACCACATTTAGTCTACTATTCTTATATTTCTGCTAACATGTTGATAAGAGACACAGCGTAAAGAGGGATATTTGTAATTCTATCCTGTTCCTTAAACTTCAATGTAGAAAATCTAATAACTTTCTTTGGTTCAAATTTTGAAAAGTAGGTCTTGAGTGATGGCGAGTTTACGTTTGAAGATGCTTTAACCTCAATTGGAACAACATTATCATCTTGTTGAATAAGAAAATCTATATCTAATGTAGAAGTATCAGAACTATAGTAGTAAGGAACGTATTGAGTTTGACTTAACATTTCTTGTAGGATGAATTGTTCAGTTAGAGCTCCTTTAAATTCTGAAAAAATGTCATTTTTTTCTATAATTACTTTTGCATTCAGATCACTTAAGGCTCCCAAAAGACCTACATCAAGCGTAAATATTTTAAAAGCAGAAAAATCCATGTAAGCCTTTAAAGGAATATGTGGTGCTGATACTTTATGTACTTTATAGATCAATCCAGCATCTTGAAGCCATTGAATTGCAACTTCAAAATCAGCACTTCTAGCTCCTTTTTTCATTTTCCCAAAAAAGAACTTTTTGTTTTCTTTGGCAAGTTGCATTGGTATGGCATTCCATACCATTTTTACTCTAGGAATATCTCTTATAGGAATATGCTTTCCAAAGTCTCCTGTATACTGATTGATAATTGAATTTTGAATCTTTCTTATTTCTGAATAGTTTTTGTGTTTTACATAAAAATTAACAACCTCAGGCATACCACCTATATAAAGATAATTCTTCAAAAGAAAAATTAGTTCATCAGAAAAAGAGTCAAATGTTTTTGCATCACCTGCAATTATTCTGTCAGCAAGCATCCCTTTGCCGATTGCGTATAAGAATTCTAAAAAATTCATAGGATAAAGCTGAATAGTATCCACTTTACCAACTGGAAATGAAACTCCTTCATGAATCGCAACTCCCAATAGAGAACCAGCTGCAATAATATGGTACTGATTTGCATTTTCGTTGAAGTATTTCAATGACTCAAGAACTCGAAGATTATTTTGTATTTCATCAAATATTATTAACGTGTCTTCTGGAGTTATTTCAAAACCAGCTTCGATGTTTAAAGAGATAATAATTTGGTCTAAATCAATTCCATTATCAAAGATTTGACTTACTCTTGGATTGTTATAAAAAGAGAAGTATGCAACTTTTTTATAGAATTGTTTTCCAAATTCTTTCATTGCCCAAGTTTTACCAACCTGTCTAGCTCCATAAATAATCAAAGGCTTCCTTCTAGGAGAATTTTTCCACTGCTCTAGCTTATCAATTATGAATCTTTTCACTTTGTCTCCTTCAATGCTTTGTACAACAAAAGCCTTTGATTATCTTTATTCTTTAGGAATATGACAGTCTTAAGGTAGCAGATAAGCCAACAATAACACTTTTTTATAGTAAATAGAAGTTAATATCAGCATTTTTTAAGATGTTATTTAGTACTAAATCAACATTTTTTAAGACATCATTCTGTACAAAAACAACACTTTTTTGCCATTGTTAAGTGCAAAATTAACATTTTTTCAGAGAAATAACTCAACGTACTGCACTTTTATGTGACCAATATGATTGTTAACACACTCTTAAGTGTTTCCTAGAAAAGTAATTCGGATTTTGTAAGTATATTATTAGGAACCTATTACAGAGTAAAACAATTCTTCACTGTTTTTCCCATATTTTGTCGATCTAGTTACATAACAAAAATAATTTAAGGAAGAACCTCATAAAAGTGGTCTTCCTTTTTATTTTTGTGTTATCATAGTTACATAATATCATG